>ERZ773037.3-NODE-3-length-270044-cov-21.497391_pt1 | contig 270044 bp, 236 predicted proteins | sample MGYA00511466_ERZ773037 | MGnify/ENA primary metagenome ERZ773037 (study PRJEB29015, sample SAMEA2738146) | human oral metagenome | biome: human oral; feature: human-associated habitat; material: saliva | place: China | collected 2202 ... | reverse complement strand
ACTGACGATCTTCGCCGTGACAGGGCGACATGTTAACCGCTACACCACGGGGCCGCGTTACTAACTCTCGTTAGCTACTTGCATATAATACCATGCCATTTTTTTCTGTGCAAGTATTTTTTGAACTTTTTCAAATATTAATTATTACTTTTTTGCATACTATTTTTGTAGTAAGAATATAGATAAAAACCTACTCTCCATTAAAAATGAATTTCTCATTAATATGTATGTTTATAAACTTTTTCAAAATATCAGAAAATATATTGTAAGTACAGAAATAAACCTATATACTAAATGAGTAAAATATGGGATATCTACCAAAATAGATTGAATCATTTCTTATATTAACTATTTAAACAAAAGGAACTCCATGTCTAATAAATTTAAAATTCTTATCGCAATTATTGCCCTAGCCCTGGCAGGGTTAGGATTTTATTTTGGTTATTATGTGCCTCGCACACCAGCCTATACGCTCACCCTTATCAAAAAAGGGATCGATGCTAAAGACCCTGCTACGGTATTTAAACAAGTTAATATTGACGCCATCGTAGATAACGCGATTGACCGAGAATTAAAGGATTCTAAAGCGGCCAATGACCCACTAGCACGCAGCCTAGTAAAGCTCTTAAAACCAGTAGCCAAATCAGCCCTTAAAGAACTAGCAGTCCAAGAGATTACCGGCCAGGATAGTAAATTAGATCCAACCATTACTGATGGTGCAGTCAGCGCCCTTCAAGACTTGACAGCCTCCTACAAGGACCAAGATAAAATAAAGGTTAAGGACCTCAACATCCATGTGGACAAGGATAATATTTGCACCTACACAGTAAGCCTAGAAAACCCTAAAACAGGCCAATCCACAAAAATCGACCTCCTGGCACGTCAATTGGATGATGGCACCTGGGAAATTTATGACATTCCCAATATTACTAATATCCGTGACATCCAGATTGGTTCCAACTAAAGGAATACTAAGTCATACAAACAAAAACAAAGAAACCCCGGCAAAGAAGTCTCTTTGCCGGGGTTTCTTTATATGAACTAACCTACTATAAACAGCCAGTCTCTTAAAATTTATAACTGAAATGTGCCTCCTTTATTGAGAGTCCTTACAGTATATCTTATAAATGATCCCATGGGTGTTCACGGTAATTTTGTTCCCAATAGGATTCGACAATCATATCACCGCGTTTAACCTTATCAAGCATCTTAGAACGTGCCGTAGTCATAGTATCTTCACTATGCTTACCGCCAAAGTAAGCATAAGGAGACTTGCCTAGGGTATACATGACAGATACATACGGTTTGGCGGAACTCCTATTATCCTTATTTAAGCCTAAGTCAACAGATAGATGTGGAGTTACATTCAACTTAGCACCTAGTTTTACACCATGAATGGACTTCCACTTATGTTGATCAATATAAATCATCTTTAAAGGATGCTCGCTTGAGCCTTTATTTTTCCAGTGATAGCCCTCAACATAGGTAGAAAGCCAACGAGCATTTTTGTAATCTCTTGTATACCGTAAATCAAAGCCACCTAAGGTATTCTCATAAGCAGATCGATAGCCTATCACACCATTAGGTGTATCAGGATAACCTACATCAGGTGCTGTATCATGGAATTCTTCTGACCGTGGTGTATGGTCCAAACCAGTGGCAAACTTATAAGGGGCAGTCTTTTTTTCTGACAAGCCATGATAAAAATTGGCGCTAAGTGTGTTAAAGCCAGACACATACTCTAAGCCTAAGCCAAGTCGCCCCATGTTATCCTTAAAGGCATGGTCATAAAAAGCATTAGCACCAACATAAGCATGTTCATGCTGGCTAAGACGGCGATAGCCAATCCCAAGACTTCCTACTAGGCCAAGAGACTCACGCGCAATGCTTTCCCCCTTATCAAAATAATAAGGTTGTCGCAAAGCTTGATCGATAGCTAACCAATATGGATCTGTACCCTCATAGTTACCTTCACGACCATTCCAGTAGGCTGTACGGGTAATTTTTTCTCCTCCATTACCGTCTAGCTTTCCTTGCCAGAATAGGACAGACTTAGAATGTCCATCATAATGCTTGATTGGTTGTAGGGTTTCGATAAAATAGTGGGCTCTGGTATCATTTTTGGAAGTGTGATCACTATGATCAACTATTGGTGTACCCAAATGTCCGGGATTAAGTGCTTCCTTATAATCATGATAGGTATCGGTCTGACTCATTTGCAAGCCCACACCTATATCCGTACGGTCCATCCAACTAGTCTTTGAAATACCCGTAGTTTCTGTATGAGAACTAACATCTGCAGCCAGAGCTAGCATACCCACATTGCATAGACAAGCACTACAAATTAGGGTTTTCAATAATACTTTTTTACACATAATAATAGTTATATCCCTCTAGTTCACATCTAAGCTCGCACTCTAGTTTACACTTTTCTTATATGTGAATTAATTATGAAAATAATGTATTCATAATTATATATGTATTATATAAAAAAATCAACTTATAGTAGGAAATATATCGAAGTATGCATTTGATTGTATGTAGGCCCTCTCTATGCCATTATCGGTTCAACTATTCCCAATGAATGATTTTTGAATATTTGATCTTAGAAGTTAACCTTCATGTCCTTGGGAATTTGATCTGGCCGAGCTTGGATGATAGCTACGGTAAAATTAATATGAGCAATCAAGTGCTCTCCTTGATCATAGAAAAGCATATCCCACACATGGGTCTTAGCCCCCTTATGGAGGAGTGTACCCTTGGCCACTAAAATTCCATCTCCTGCAAAGGGATGAAGGTGTTGGCAGGACATAGCCTGACCAACTCCCACCAGTCCCTTATCTTTCACAAGCTCGTAGGACATGTAAGACCCTATGGTCTCTGCAAAGGCCATAGTGGCGCCACCATGGAGCCAACCCAAGGGTTGTTTATGAAAATCATTGACATGCATCTCACTGTAAAAACCCATGCCCTCTTCCGTTAAATGCGTGTTTTTAATATTGAGTAAATCCATTATATTTGGCATAGGATCCTCCTACCAAGACATTTCTGTATGCGTATAGGAACAAAAGTCCAGCTGTTCTTCATTGATGTTAGCGCCCAATCCCGGGCCCTTACTAATGGACATCATCCCATTAACAAAGGTCAACTGTGGTTGCGTCAAATCACGAGGGAAGTAACGGGTCGAATCAGATAAATCCCCCGCCATATAGGAATCCCCCAAGGCAGCCAGTTGGGCATGCATGGTCTTAGATATGGACGACTCCACCATCGATCCTACCCAGTAGGCTATATGGTGGTCGCGGCAATAACTAATAATCTCCTTCACATTATGAAGGCCCCCAAGACGTCCTAGCTTTATATTAAGCACATCTATACAGCCATGATCATGAGCTTCCTTGAGATCTTCTAGTGACAGAACAGACTCATCTAAGCAAATAGGCGTACGTAACTTCCAGTCTGCCTTGCGCCGAACCTCTTGAAAAGCTTTTTTCATATGACTTGGAAAGGGTTCCTCAATACACTTGAGGGCAAGGTCGTCGTAACCTTCCAGGTCATGCCAGGATGCTAAGTCATAGGACCCATTAGCATCTACAGCCAAGTCTATACGAGGAAAGGCATTGCGTACAGCTCGTGTCCGGGCCAACCCATCGGCAGGCTTAACCTTGAGCTTTATTCGCCTACAACCTCGATTCACATGATCTTGCACCATAGAAATCAGTTGCTCAAGGGGCATATCTCCCAACACAAGCCCCTCCGGTATAGTGTCTTGTAGAGGCTGGCCCATGACCTTTTCCACTGCATTCCACCCCTGTTGTTGGCCCGCTAAGTCTAGTAGGGCAGCTTCTATTCCTGCAAGGGCCATAGGAAATTCTTTGGCCATAATCTCAAAAGCAGCCATAGCTTCCGGCGCATCCATATTCTCCACAAGACTATAGGGATTAATGCCTTGGGCTATATTACGTCGCAAGCCCTGCCTACGAAGTTCATGACGGACCTTATAGAGGTAAGGAACAGCTAAGTCTCGTATAAAGGCTTCAGACTGATCAAGGGTCTCAGACGTATAAAAAGGCTCTGTAAAGGCTACATCCTCTCCATAGCCGATTGCCCCATCGGACCCATGGGCCTCTATAATCAAGGATTCCCTCGTTTTCACAAGACCCTTAGCTGTTTTAAACTCAAACTTGAGGGGTAAATGGACCCGTCGCATAGCGAAATAAGCTAGGTCCGTATCCTCCATCAGGCGTGGCAAGGCCAGCAATGTTGGCTTCATAGATGTAAGTCCTTCCTGACAATCTTGCCCATCCCATTACGGGGGAGCGTCTCTAACAAACGATAATATTTAGGGATCTTATAGGAAGCCAAGCGCTCTCGTAAGAAAGTCTCTAAATAAGCTAGGACCAAGTCCTCAACGCAATCAGAACGACCAGTATCCAAGCTAGAATCATCCTCTTTGATAAAGGCTGATAAAGACCCTCCTATATAGGACTCCCAAGCTTCTCGGTCAATGGACACAAAGAGAGCTGGTACCTGCCCCCACTTGACATCTTCCACAGGAACAAGAGCGCATTCTTTAATAAAGGGAAGACTGTATAAGATATCTTCTATTTCTTTGGGATAAATATTTTCACCACCAGATATGATGATATCCTTACGACGGTTGACGATATAAAGGTAGCCATCCTGGTCCAGATAACCCATATCATCCGTGTTAAATGCACCCGCTAGAGGGGCTTGTCCCAAATAACCTGCCATAAGCATGGGTCCCTTCACCCATACTTGGCCTACCCCATCTGGGTCAGCTTGGCGAATATCGACGGACATCCCCGGCAGAGGCTTACCGACAGAAGCTTTCTTTGCAGGGTGGTCCAAGAGGGAAAAGGTTACACACTGGCTAAAGGTTTCCGTCATACCATAGGTCTTGTAGATTGGTAGGCGTCCTTCTAAGGCCTCCTCTACCAGTTGATCAGGAATGAATTCACCCCCTAAAAGGATAAGGCGCAATCTATGTCCATTCCCTATGTTAGGCATGAGCCCCCTAAGGATGGTTGGTACCAAAGAGACCATGTTGACAGACCCTGCATTAATAGCCTCTAGAACCCGGTATCGATCATACTTTTCATGGATAGTAACAGCCGTCCCATTATAGAGAGACCGCATGAGGATAGAGAAACCAGACACATGGAATAAAGGGAGAACCATGAGCCAGTTATCGTCCTCCTGATAGCCCAATACCTCGCGGGAAGCCTTCACATGAGCCCGGATTTGTCCCCACGACAGAGGAACCGATTTGAACTTACCCGTTGTGGCGGATGTATTCATAATGACGGCTATATCTTGGTCAAGAGGATCTGCCGGGGCCGGCAAGTCTATGGGTTCTGCCCCTAAGATTTCCGCGATAGTAAGGACTTCAAAGGGGGCGCACAGGCCTGATTCTTGCCAAGAATCAATCATATCGTCTGCTAACAAAAGACAGTCAATGGCCAGTTCTTGCGTTTGCCTCAAAACCTCTTGAGGCCGCAAATGAACATTAAGAAAGACCACTTCCTTGCGGAGGCGAAGAAGGGCTAAGAGAACCATGGCCATAGTAGCCGAATTATGGGCCCATATAGCTACCCGTTTGGCCTCACCTAGACTAGCGGCCAAAGAACCAGCGTAAACTTCTACTTGATCATACACAGCCTTAAAACTAAGGCCATTGATAAAATCCTTATCCCCATTTATTCGAGCCTGCTTTTTTAACCACATAGTCATCCTCCTTTCCGCTTATACATAGTCTCTTTCAAGCACCCTAGTACCTATTCTTCCCTATTATACACGAAAAAAGGACCGCCTAGGCGGTCCTTTCAAGCCCATTAAGGGAATTTAGGGAATTGTTTAAAGTCTGGTTTGCGTTTTTCCTTGAAGGCATCGCGTCCTTCTTTAGCTTCATCTGTTGTGTAGTACATAAGCGTAGCATCGCCAGCGAATTGTTGAAGGCCTGCCAAACCATCCGTATCAGCATTAAAGGACGCTTTCAACATGCGCAGAGCCATAGGGGACAATTGAAGGATTTCTTGGCACCATTTCACAGTTTCTTCTTCCAATTGATCGAATGGCACAACCGTATTAACCATGCCCATTTCATAGGCTTGAGCAGCGGTGTATTGGCGACAGAGGAACCATACCTCACGGGCCCGTTTATGACCGATCATACGAGCTAAGTAACCTGCACCATAGCCGGCGTCAAAGGAGCCTACACGAGGACCCGTTTGGCCAAACTTAGCATTTTCAGAAGCGATAGTAAGGTCGCAGACGATATGCAAAACGTGACCGCCGCCGATAGCAAAACCATTGACCATAGCGATAACTGGCTTTGGAATGATGCGGATCAAGCGTTGCAAATCGAGAACATTGAGACGAGGAATATGGTCGTCACCCACGTAGCCACCATTACCACGCACCCGTTGGTCACCACCGGAACAAAAAGCTTCCTTATCTTCCCCTTGACCATGATTAGCACCGGTCAAAACAATAACGCCAATCTCTGCATCGTCACGGGCGATGGTAAAAGCGTCAATCATTTCCGTAACCGTTTTAGGGCGGAAGGCATTACGTACTTCTGGGCGATTGATGGTGATTTTTGCAATACCATTGTAAGTTTCATAAATAATATCCTCGTAATTGCGGTCGAGGACTTTCCAATCAAACTTGCTCATTGTATCTCCTTTATTATGATGTGGCCTAGCCACAGGTTATATTGTTTCTATTATAGCATGCCCCTGGCATTCTATAAGAGCCCACAAGGCCCTTATCAATGTAATTAGGCCTCAGCCTAGTCCTTTTCCAAGAAGTCATACACCAATTGGCTAAAGATTTCCAGTTGCTCCAAGTGGCTATTATGACCAGCGCCTTCTAAGATGGCTAGGTTGTGAGAGAAGTAGGTCTGGCCTATGGTCTTATACTTATCATCTAAACCGCCTGCCAGGTAGAGCCATGGCATTGTCAATCCTTGTATTTGGTTACCTACATAGGGCATAGAACCTTGACCCAAGGCCCGTAAGGCCATGGACAGGCCCCGAGGGTCATTGGCAAGGCGCCGATTTTTAATAGCTTTTTGAACCCTAGGATTCAGACCCTTTTGGCTCTCAAAGATGGGCAGTTGAGACCACCTTTCCTCGAACCACTCGATGCCTTTTTCTTCTATGGCCCGGGCTAGTTCACAGTCACGCCGTTGACGATCAGACCGCTGATGTGAGTCTTCTATACCAACTGACCCCGATTCCAAGACCAACTTGGAAATCTCAGAGCCATATTGTAAAGCATAGAGAAGGGCTAAACGGGCCCCCTGAGAATAGCCCATAAGGGCATACGACCCCTGAACACGGCAAGTAATAATACTATGGACGTCTTTAAGAATACTTTCAAAAGTATAGGCCCCTAGATCATCCGGAGAACTAGAACCACCATGGCCCAATATATCGATTCCAATCACCAAATAGCCTGGCAGATAAATATCGTTCCAGGTGAAGGAGGACTCAGAAAATCCATGGAGGCAGACGATAGGTTTTAGTTCTCGAATTTGTTGACCCTTTTCACGCCCCATAAGAGCTTGTGTCATCTTATAAATCGACCACTCTGGATGTGTTACCATCATATTTTCACAATGTCCTGGCATACAGGTTTGGGCACAAGGCCGTACCGTCAATCGATAGGTCCGGTCCCCTATGCGGTTGTAATAAGTGCGACCCCCTTCAGGCAAGAGAGGTACTAAAGAACGTTTAATCATAGCAATCACCCTAAATACTTAGCATGAAGGGCCCGACTTTTTTCCTTGTCAGTCTTAACCTCCAAGATGTGAAGGCCTGGCACAGCCATAGAATCTTTCAACACCGATTTAAACTGATGGTAGGAGCTGATTGAAAGGTAGTCACAGCCATAGCCCTCTACTAGGGCCTCAAAGTTAAGCCCCTGCTCTGTAGAGAAGAGGTAATTAAAGTAAGGAGTCCCTTTTTGTGGCAGGTATTCAAAGATACCTCCTCCATCATTATTAAAGAGGACCACCGTTAAGTTGAGGTTGTGGGTCTTAGCAAGAGCCAAGCCATTTAAATCGTGAAAGAAGGTCAAGTCACCCGTTACTAGAACAGTGGGAAGTCCATTAGCAGAGGCTCCCAAGGCGGAAGAAACTAGACCATCGATACCGTTCACGCCACGATTACCCAAGATGCGAACATCAGAGGGGGCGGTCCGCCAAAAGTAATCCATATCCCGTATGGTCATGGAATTAGCCACATAAACCTGACTACCAGCAGGTACATTATCTTGTAAATGGCGGATGATAGTCCCCTCGAAGAGGTCTTCCTCTTCCTTAACGGCCTCTAATTTATCTCGCCAGTCATTGTTAATAGCAATCCATTGATCTAGGTAGCTAGTGTCATCCTTAACCACCTCTTGCGTTGCCGCAAGGAGCCCATTAAGATCAGCTTGAACCTGCATAGTCACATTCCCTGCTGGCACAAGGTAGTCATTATTAGGCGATACTTGAATATAATCTACATGATCTAGGGAGGCCAAGAATTGTTGAGCCCGCTTGGATACTGGTTGCTGTCCCAGTTGTAGAACCGTATCCGGTTTGAGCTGCTGCCATAGATCTTTATATGCCAAGAAGGCATCATAAGTATCCATAACATACTCCATACCGGTCGCCCTAATATTGGAAAGGGGGTCAGCCAAAACAGGGGCCATGTAGGTTTCCGCTAAGCTCATGACCAAGGCTTGGTTGGCAGGGTCCAAGTCCATATCAGGACCGGCTACAATCAAGACCTTGTCTTTGGCTAAAGCTGCATCAAGAGCCACTGAAGGCATAGGCATACAGGTGGATCCTAGGAGAAAGCCCCCATGAGTCCGTCGGCCCATAGCGAAATGCTTACTATCTAAATCGGGAACAAGAGGTTCCCGGATGGGTACATTGATGTGCACAGGACCCTTTTTTCGGTTCATAGCCTGCAAATAGGCCCGTTGAGCCACCATGCGCGGATAGGAATAGTAGTGATTCTGGTCAGGAATGGCCAAGGTATCCGCATAGACTACCGCATCAGGACCAAAGCTAGCCATTTGGTCGATAGTTTGTGGTGCCCGAACATGGTGTAATTCAGGTGGCCGATCTGCTGTCAAAAGAATCAAGGGTACACCCGCATATTTGGCCTCCATAAGGGCTGGTAGGTAATGGCCCATAGCCGATCCAGAAGTACAAACGAGAGCTACCGGTTTACGGGCTGTCTTAGCTAAACCTAAAGCAAAGAAGGCCGCTGATCGCTCATCCACGTCCATATAAGATTGAAAGCCTTGATGGGCTTCAAACAGCATAGCTAGGGCAGTAGACCGAGAGCCTGCACTGTAGACAACAGAATCAAGACCCAAGTTATATAATTCATCCACAAGGGATGCTAAATATTCATTCATCGATAGGTCTCCTTAGAGGGCTTCTAATATAGTACGCATCTTGTTCTTGGTCTCTTCATATTCCTCACGGCAATCCGACCCTTCTACAAGGCCACAGCCCGCATAGGCATAGAGCTGGTCACCTTCCACCAAGGCTGACCGAATAGCCACCACCAAGATGCCGTCCCCCATATCTTTCATAAAGCCAAAGGGTGCTGCGTACATCCCCCGATCATAGGACTCCAACTGGCGGATAAGGGGCAGGGCCGCTTGACGGGGTTCCCCCCCTAATGCTGGTGTAGGGTGCAAGATGTGGCCCCATTCCATAAGAGACTTACCCCCATCATCCGCTTCAATGATAGTCCGTAAATGGTAGAGATTTTTCAACTCTAAAATACCCATGTCACCCTTTTCTACATCATGCGTAAGGCCCTCCATGGTCGCTACAATACGATCTGCCACTAAATTATGTTCATACACATTTTTTGGGTCTTCTAAGAGGGCTTGGGCAGAATGGGCAGAAGTGCCATCCTTAGGATAGGTGCCCGCTAGGGCGTAGGATAAAATTCTATGACCCCTATGGCGGACCAAAATCTCGGGGCTAGCTCCTAAAAAGGTTTTACCATTCTTTTCATAGGCAAAGATAAAACAGCCAGGGTTATTCTCTACTAAGCGGTCTAGGATGGATGGTACATAAAAGCCCCCTCCCTCAGGAAGGCTGGCGCTTTTTTCCAAATCTCCTTCCAAGCCTTGTCCATAACAGCGGAAAGCCACCTCACGAGATCCCACTACCTTCTTAACCAGGCCAGCATGAATGGCCTCTTGTACCCCCTTAAAGAGGGTCTCCCATCGGCCGTAATCAGAGGCAGAGGACAATTCCTGATAATCATGATTTACATGAAAAACAGGATAATCATAAATATCTACTGGCTCACCCGCATACAGGTAGAAGGCTTGTCCCTTCTCGATGATATAGTAGTGTTGGAAGGCCACCATTTCTCCATCAAAACCCTCCCAGCGAGGGCTAGAAGGTCCCTCAAAGAAGGTTCCCCCGTAGAAGATATAGGCATAATTTTTACGGTCTTTATCATTTTTGACGGTCCCTAGGCGCTTGGCACCAACGACGGTAATATCAGACTGACGGTCCACCCAGAAAACCCGCTCTTCCCCTTCAAAATTTCGCCAAAAGCCGAGGGGGTTATTCAATTGTAAAGGAATGCGATGGTATTGCATGAAAACTCCTTCCCTTACTTCGAAAACTGTCGATTATTATTGTATCATTCTTAGGCTAAAAGAAACAGGGAGTGCCTTGACCCACAAGTTCACAAGTAATATACTCTAATTATAGTTAGTGTGTTTTTAATTCTTACCTATTTAAGCATTCTAGAAAGGTCATATTCCTATGGCAGATACAAGAATTTTCAAGCTCACTGAGATTGCTAAATCTGGTGACCAAGCAACAAAGACCGTTTTCTATACAAGTGACTCTACTAGTGGTTCTGTATGGGTGGTTAAACCTGGTCAAGTGGTTGTCCCCCACACTCATCCTACGGGCGACGATTTTTGGTACTGCGTAAAAGGACAAGGTCTTTTCTATCTACAAGTAGATCAAGAAGTGGCCGTTACACAGGGAGATATGATTATCTCCTCTAAGGGACAATGCCATGGTCTCAAAAACACAGGGAAAGATGACTTCATCTTTGTTTCCATCGTCGGCCCCCTTCCTGTAGGCTATGAAAAATTGACTAACAGCTAATTACCAACAAGGTAATCCAGAAGCTAGAAAGTAAAAGAGAGAGCCCCCGTAGCATAAGCTACGGGGGCTCTCTCTAGTATTCACTGAAGTTATAAAGATTAACTACCATCTAGATGCTAAGCTCCCTTAAATCTTCCAACCTAATTTACGGCGTTTTTCATTAATATCTTCAACGATTTTTTGGCCTAATCGCTTGCCGTCTACATCTACATACATAACAGAACCCAAGGTATGGGCTGTATCCTTCTTGAGGAAGTTAGTAACGGCACGAGACCCCTGTACAGGTGGCTCTACGCAGTGGTAGGAATTAATCCCCATAAGGCGGAAGCCCAAGGAGGCACATACCCCTTTTTCGTTGGACCATTCTGGGCTGGACATAGCGTAAGGCATTTGTGGTAGAGTCAAGCCAAATTGGCCTGCAATAGCCCCAAAAATGCCAGAGGATTTAGCATTATCTACGCACTCACCCACATGCCATACAGGCGGCATATTAGTATCCTTAAAGAATTTTTGTAAGCCAGGACCACATTTTTCAAGGACCGCTTCAGGATTACAAAGGCCCATCTTGAGAAGAGGGAAGGAGGCACAACCATTGGTCAAGATGATGATATCCTTCTTTAAGCATTCCAAGGCCACTTCATAGGTTGGTTTTTCGAAGACAACCCGTGGGTTAGAACAACCTACAATATTGACGATTCCGCGAATGGTACCCTCCTCTAAGGCCTTGGCAATATTGTCATAACCAAACTCTTGACCTACATTGTAAGGGTTAAAGCCTACTTTACCCGTAACCTCATATGGTGGAATAAAGACTGGCAGCCCACGGCGTTCTACATGACTTTGAAGAGCTCGTTCTAAAATCTTACGAGCAATGGCCTCCGTTTGATCCATATTGGTGTGGAAACGGTCATAGGCATAGTGTTCAGAACCTGGTAGGCGAGCCGCATCGGATGTAGTCACCACAACGGTCTGCGTACACTTAGCAACATCCATAATAGCCGGATATATATCCTGTACGTCAGCACACCACAGATCTAGGGCCCCAGTGCCAAGGACAAGTTCTGCACCAATTGCATTAGACAAAGGAATGACATTCTCATAGCGGTACATATTTTGTAGACCAGAGCAGCAAATCCCGTAGAATTTAATCCCCTTAGCGCCAATTTCCTTAGCCCGATTTTGGTATTCTTCACTATTACCCAATTGAACTACTTTGGATACTAGCATTGGCAAATGGCCATGAACGGCAATATTGACATAATTTTTCTCAAGAGCCCCTACATTGACGCGGCAGTCACGGATTTCCCCTTCCCCATACAGGATATCTGTAACGATATCCGCCGCCACAACACCGGTAAAGGTGAATGCCAAGCCACAGCGCAAGAAGGCCCGCATGTTGGAGTACCAATCACCATCAGTGCCAACACAGGTTCTATGGTAGGTATCAAAGGCTTCATTATAGGCAGAAATTGGTAGAATATCCAAATCCTTCCAAATCTTTTGCCGTTCTTCAGGGGCCATATGCTTGATCGTCAAATATTCCCCTGGCATAGCCCGACTCAAATCTTCAATTAAGATATCTGCAATATCATTGGCAATTTCTTTGAGCTCACGCCCTTCTGTTGGAACATTGAAAGCATTAGCCACTTCGTAGAGTTTACGAGTCCCTACGATAGGATGGTCGTATTCACCAGTAATGGCTTTCTTGAGGGCAATCAGAAGCTCTCGTGCATGGGCTCCATGCTGGGTCAAACCACCCGCTGCAGCACGGGCCATGTTACGAGCTACGATGAGGTCTGCATCAGCGCCACAAATCCCTCGTGGCGCTTTTTCCGTGATTCGGCAAGGACCCATAAAGCAAATTTTGCAGCATACACCAGCAATGCCAAAAGTACATTGTGGTTGTTGTTTATCAAAGCGGTCAAAGACAGTATCACATCCCATTTGCTCCATGCGATAGAGGAGCTCGCGGACTGCTGGATCTGGAGTTTCCTCCATTACCTTTTGCTTGTTAGGCCAAGTCTTGCGATACTCGCGAACGGCCTTCATATAATCCACAACCCCTGGGGCCCCATGACCTTCTCCTGGTGCATGAGTATGGGTAGCCCACTTTTCACCAGCCAATTGCACATCACCGTGACTATGGGTATGACCTTCGTGACTATGCACATGACCATGGCTATGGTCGTGATGATGTCCATGATTATGATTGTGGTCATGGTCATGGTCATGACCGTGATGGTGGTCACCATGATCATGGCTATGGCCATGAACTTCTTCGTAGGAAGCCCCACAGGCGGACGGACAACCTTGGCATGGACTTGCCACTACTTGCTCTATTTGATTTGTTTGTTCTTGATTCTTCTTAGTATTGCTCATATAAAACTCCTACACTACTATAGTGTCATCCAAAAATCACTGAAGGTATATACAGATAAAACATAACCCACAAGACCCATAACGAGAATGCTTAGGCTAAAAGCAGCCACTGGCCGCCAGCCAATGGCCTTAATGGCTGCCCAGCGGGTAGTCATACCAATGGATAAAAAGCAAAGGGTGAAAAAGTACCCCCGCAAGTCCTTTAAGACGCCTAGAACCTCTTGCTTATAAGCCAGGGATGATTCCGTGGGCAATAGATGTAAAATCAAAGCCGTCACAAGGGAGGCACCGAAAAGGCCTAGGATAAACTTTGGAAAGCGAACCCAGATTTCCTTTAAGAAGGATAGTAAGGCAAACGATTCTCCCCCTTCTGGAGACTGGTCCCATTGTTTAACAGCCAAGATAGCTACTAGGAGGGCCCAGATGACCACACCCATATCACGCCCTATTACCTTGACTAGGGTATAAGACTGGAGGGCCAGGTCATCGTTCATAGATGATAGGGCCGCAAAGCCAGCCACATCAGCCGTCTCGGCAGAGCCAATCCAGGCGCCAGCCAGGCGCCCATCTAGCCCCAATATATCGCTCAAGCCTGTAAGCACAAACATGAGAACTACAGAGGAGAGGACAACTAGGACAAAACCTGTTGAGATGGCCGATAACTTTGCCCTACTAGCTTCCGAGCAAGCGATAACACCCGTAATATTACCTACGGCTAACCCGCCAGCTAAGGCGGAGGCTAGCTTATTATCTAAACCAAAGACCTTAGTGGCAACCAAGAAGCAGGTACCAAAGCCCAAGCAGGCCACTAGGAGGGACTGCCCTATAGCTATAGGACCTGCGTTGATGATAACCGTGAAGGGTAAGGTAGCACCCATGAGAATAATCCCTAGCTTAAGCCAGAACTCACCCCGCATAGCTACCCGAATCCACTCTGGCAAGGTCACTATGTTGCCTAAGACAAAGCCTATCGCTAGTGCCAAAAGAGGACCCTCTAGCTTCCAAGCCTTGAGGGGTGAATAAGCCCCCAAGACTATACAAAGACCAATGATTAGCCAAAGGCAGGAAAAGCCTTTAGTCCAATGTCCTAGGGATAAACCCATCCCCCTGGCACTGAGGAGTGTCATAAGAAGAACTAAGACAAAGGCCCCTGCAAAATAAGGAATGCGGTCCCCTAAGAGACTTGCTAAGGATAACCAAGAAGCCCAGTGGGGCATAGTTAAATGAATAGAGGTCAACCACCCGCTAGGACTTACTAGGAATACTAAGGATGCAGCCAACACCAAGCCCAGCCCCAAGGTGATCACCCACGAGTCTTCATGTAGAAACCAGCGCCGTATGATTCCTTGCATTTGATCCCTCCTTTCTCCTGTTTCTCACTACTACAGGTACTTACTAACTAGTTGAATACGATCTAGCTTATTAGCAATATTGTAATTCACATTATATTAGTATGTTTTAACCCCAGTCAATTAGTTTTTCTATGAGTCAAAGACGATAGTCCACTCTGCAAATACATATCAGGAGTGAACACCTTCTCTTATAGACTGTTTCTTTTTATTTCCCCATAAATAATGGGAATTTTAGTTAATCCGTATTTCATATATATTCCTAATTTTTTTAGGATAAAAAAGTAGCGGCCCTCTATTTTTCCCTTTAAATTTAGTCTTTTAGATATATACATGATTTTTATATGAAATTTCCATCGGTAAATGACAATCATTGAGACGCAAAAAAAGACTGGCAGAGATATAAACTATCTCTGCCAGTCTTTCCTCAATACGAGCTTATAGGCATATAAGTAAGTAGCTTACTTGGCTTTAAAAGCCTTAGCCCCTATATCATGCCTATATTGGGCACCGTCAAATGAAATTTTTTCAACACGCCCATAAGCCTTGTCTAGAGCCGACCTCAAATCAGAGCCCAAACCGACAAGGCCTAAGACACGCCCACCATTGGTTTTATAAAATCCATTTTCATAACGCGTTCCGGAATGAAAAACAATCACATCTTCTTGGGGACTAGCATCTAAAGGACCCGAAATGATATCCCCCTTATGAGAGGAGGCCGGATAGCCTTGAGAGGCCATAATAACGCAAGCTGCCGAACCATTCTTCCAAGCTACTAGTTTAGGATCCAAACACCCTTGCGCACAGGCCATCATAATCCGGCCCAAATCTCCCTCCAATAAAGGTAGAATGACTTGTGTCTCCGGATCTCCAAAGCGGGCATTAAACTCAACCACCTTAGGTCCCTCTTCTGTTATCATAAGGCCTGCATAAAGACACCCTATATAAGGCATCCCTTCCTGGGCCATGGCCGCTACCAGAGGTTCAAGAATCGTCTCCATCGCTTGCCTTTTGCGCTCTTCTGTCAAGATGGGAGCTGGTGCATAGGTTCCCATGCCGCCCGTATTAGGCCCTCTATCACCATCATATATACGCTTATGGTCTTGGGCTCCTACCATAGGAACCAAGGTCCTACCATCTACAAAGGCGAGGAGGCTAGCCTCTTCCCCTTCCATAAATTCTTCAACCACAACACAGGCTCCAGCTGAGCCAAATTGATTATCCTCCAACATATGGTCAATAGCCTGGTCAGCCTGATCTAAACTAGTAGCCACAACAACGCCCTTGCCAGCTGCAAGTCCATCTGCTTTGATGACCACAGGAGCCCCTAGACTATGAGCAAAAGCCTTAGCCTCACCAGCTTTTGTAAACACTTGGTAGGCCGCTGTAGGGATTCCATATTTTTTCATCAAGTCTTTTGCAAAGGCCTTAGAACCCTCTAGCTGAGCCGCTATTTGCGAGGGACCAAAGACCCAAAAGCCCTCGCCTCGGAGATAGTCCGTAAGGCCTTCAACTAAAGGTGCTTCTGGCCCGATAACCACCAAGTCTACCTCATGAGCTTTAAGAAAGACCAGTAGTTGCTCCCGATCGGCCCAAGAGAAAGTGCCCCGTTGAGCCAGGTCTTCCATAACATCAGAACCAGGCACAACAAAGAGACTCTCTACAGAAGGGCTCTTACGAAGAGACCAAAGGATGGCATGTTCACGTCCGCCAGAACCAATTACGCATACATTCATAGCTCTTTACCCCTTAGTGTTTAAAGTGACGAATCTTTGTGAATACCATGGCTATACCAGCTTTATTGGCCGCATCAACGGATTCTTGATCTCGAATGGATCCACCTGGTTGAATGATCGCTGCAATCCCATGTTGAGCGGCGGTTTCTACCGTGTCACCAAAAGGGAAGAAAGCATCAGATGCCAAAACGGCACCCTTAGCCTTATCTCCAGCTTGATCTAGGGCAATGTTAGCGGCCCCTACCCGGTTCATTTGGCCAGCGCCAACACCTAATGTGGAAGTGGCGTCAGATACTAGGATGGCATTAGATTTTACATGCTTAACCATCTTCCACGCGAATTCTAAGGCCTTCCATTGGTCTTCCGTCGGCTTCACCTTAGTCACTACACCATAGGCATCTGGAGATTCTGCAAACCTATCTTCTGTTTGTACCAAGAGGCCACCAGATACCTTCTTGAGAACTAGCTGGTCCTCTTGTGGTTCTCCCAATTGAATGAGGCGGACATTCTTCTTAGCTTCTAAGATATCCAAGGCCTCTTGGCTAAAGTCTGGTGCCATGATAACTTCTAGAAAAATCTTAGCCATTTCTTGAGCCGTTTGCCCATCTACAGGTCGGTTGAGAGCTACGATGCCACCAAAGGCAGATATCGTATCCGCTTGGTAGGCATTGACATAGGCTTGGTGGATGCTAGTAGCTCGCGCTGCTCCACAAGGATTAGTATGCTTGACAATGCAAGCAGCTGGCTCTTGGAATTCCCAGACCATATTCCAGGCTGCTTCCATATCCACAATATTATTATAAGATAATTCTTTACCGTGTAATTGTTTCATAGCACCCAGGCCAGAGGCTTGACCAATTTCCTTATAAAAGGCCGCTGTTTGATGAGGGTTTTCCCCATAACGGAGGTCTGTCACCTTTTCATAGGCTGCTAGGAAGGTATAGGGCATAGGAGCCTGTCCTACTTTCGGAGCCAAGTAGTTAGCGATAGCCGTATCATAGGCGGCTGTATGGGCAAAGGCCTCTTGGGCCAAAGTCAATCGATAGGCATCTGTCAGGCCTCCTTCTTGTTTGAGTTGTTCTAAAATTTGACCGTAGCGGTCTGGATTGACTACTACCCCCACATAGGCATTATTTTTAGCAGCAGACCGGACCATAGTCGGCCCACCAATATCTATATTTTCAATGGCTTCATCTAAGGTCACACCTGATTTCGCAATAGTCTCCCGGAAAGGATAGAGATTGACTACCACCAGGTCAATAGGTTCAATGCCGTGTTCCTCCATAGCCGCGCGGTGATCTGGCTTATTACGAAGGGCTAAAATACCACCATGAACTACAGGATGTAGGGTCTTTACACGGCCATCCATCATCTCTGGAAAATGAGTTAAGTCTTCTACGGCATGGGCAGGTATGCCTGCATCCTTAATAACCTTAAGCGTTCCTCCTGTGGAGTAGATGGTTACACCTAGGTCAACAAGTCCTCTTGCAAAGTCCACAATTCCACGTTTATCCGATACGCTCAACAAGGCATTTTTTATCATATGCATCCCTCCTACATCTCATGTTTCAAGAAGCTACAAGTTCGTATTATTCATTAGCAATATGGACGATTCCATCTACGATAGATAGTGAGTCCTTACAAAAGAGGGCCAATGCCTCTACATAGGTCTTATGTTCTACTGGTAACAAGCGGGCCGCCAAGCTTTCTTCTGTATCAGACGCATAGACAGGAACCGTATTCTGCATAATGATAGGACCTGAGTCCATACCTAAATCTACAAAGTGAACAGTACAACCTGCCACCTTAACACCTGCTGCTACCGCCTGCCCTTGCGCATGGAGTCCTGGGAAAGAAGGCAAAAGGGCTGGATGAATGTTAAGGATCCGTCCCTCATAGGCATCAATTAAGGTAGGCCCTAACAAACGCATATAGCCAGCCAAAACAAGAACATCCAAATCATACGGGGCCAAAGCTTGAACCTGAGCCTCTTCAAAGGCCTCCTTAGAGGGGTAGTCAGCCCGTTCTATTATAAGGAGTGGGATACCCCAAGTTCGAGCCTTGTCTACGATTCCTGCTTCTTTATGATCCGTTAGGATAAGCTTTAAATCTCCATCAATAGTGCCATCTAGCATGGACTGATATAGAGCTTCCGCATTCGAACCCCGACCAGAAGCAAAAATTCCTATCTTTTTAGGCATGGAAGACCTCTCCTTCCAAGATGACTGCTTGGTCCTTGCGGGCTTCAACACTACCAATTTGATAATAAACTTCTTCACGTTCATTCAAATCAGCCTTCACGGCCTCAAGATCTTGCGGACTAACAACCATAACCATCCCAATCCCCATATTAAAGGTTCGGTACATTTCAGGCCATGCCACTTGACCCCATTCTTGAAGCTTAGTAAAAATAGCTGGTCGTGACCAAGCATCAACATTGATAGACGCCGACAAATGATCCCCCAAGATACGCGGAATGTTTTCGTAGAAACCGCCCCCTGTAATATGAACCAAGCCCTTCAAAAGTTCCTTCTCAATCAGCGGCATAAGGGCCTTAGGATAGAGGCGAGTCGGCCTTAAGAGTTCCTCACCTAACGTCTTACCAAGTTCTGGGATAACTTGGTCTAAGGTTAAGCCCTGACGGTCAAAGCAAATTTTGCGAACGAGAGAATAGCCGTTGGAGTGGAGGCCAGCAGAAGGGAGACCCAAAATGATATCTCCCTCCGCAATATCTTGCCCCGTGATGAGCTTAGACCGGTCCACAAGTCCCACAGCAAAACCTGCTAAGTCATAGTCGCCTACTTCATAGAAACCGGCCATTTCTGCGGTTTCACCGCCTAAAAGAGCACAGCCCGACTCCTGGCAGGCCTTGGCAACACCGCCTACGATGGTAGCCACTTGCTCTGGGTCCAGCTTACCTACCGCAATATAGTCTAAGAAGAAAAGAGGCTTGGCCCCTTGGACCAAAATATCGTTAACAGACATAGCCACGCAGTCTTGCCCAATCGTATCATGTTGATTCATCTCAATAGCCAGGCGAAGCTTAGTTCCTACCCCATCCGTACCAGATACTAACATAGGGTGATCCATAGTATGACCTGCTAAACTATAGAGACCTCCAAAACCGCCTAAATCTCCGACTACACCAGGTGTATAGGTGGCCTTTACAGCAGCCTTCATAAGGCTAACCGCCTTGTTACCCGCATCGATATCGACGCCAGCATCTGCGTAGGTGAGACCTTCTTTATTCGAGCACATATTTTACTCCTTCTTCCCCTTCTGGAGGAACAGCTACGGCATAAGACCCATCAAAGCAGGCAAAGCACATATGCTTGCCATCAATATTAGCTATCGCTCGATCTAACCCCTCTTGTGTTAAGTAGTGAAGCTTATCGGCCTTGATGTAGGCACGGATTTCCTCAATAGACTTGGTAGCAGCAATCAATTCCTTACGAACTGATGTATCGATACCATAGTGGCAAGGGTAGAGGATGGCCGGGGACGATACGCACATATACACTTCCTTAGCCCCCGCTTCCTTGAGCATCTTTACAATGAGCCCAGAAGTAGTGCCCCGCACGATAGAGTCATCGATGAGAACAATCCGCTTGCCCTTAACCACTTCTTCCACGGGATTAAGCTTCATTCGTACCGCTAGTTCCCGTTCTTCTTGGTTAGGCTTGATGAAAGTCCGACCAGAGTAGCGGTTCTTAATCAGGCCTTCCGCAAACGGAATGCCCGACTCTCTAGCATAGCCCAAAGCAGCTGTTGTACCAGAGTCAGGAATGGCCATGACAAGATCCGCATCATATTGAGTTTCCCGAGCCAATTCACGGCCCATAGCCAAACGGCTTTCATAGACTGACTGGCCATCAATAGTAGAATCAGAGCGAGCAAAGTAGATATATTCAAAGACACAGACCTTCTGATCAATAGCATCTGCCGGTGCATACATACGGGACCGCACCCCAGAGTCATCGATGATGACCATCTCTCCTGCTTCTATATCCCGAATAAATTCCGCCTTTATAGCATCGAGAGCACAGGTTTCCGACGCCAAGACATAACCAGCATTCGTCTTACCTAAACAAAGGGGGCGGTAGCCGTGAGGGTCTCTAAGGCCGATAAGGTAATCATTGGTGTTAATCACTAAGGAAAAGGCCCCTTGAATTCGATTGCAAGCTTCTACAATTCGTTCTTCCATGGTCGCCGCATGAGAACGGGCTATGAGATTAACGATTACCTCCGAATCCATACTTGTTTGGAAGATGGATCCCTGTTCTTCTAAAGCCCTACGAATTTCCAAAGCATTGGTTAAATTGCCGTTATGGGCAACCGCTATATGCTCATCCTTAAATTGGATAACCAAAGGTTGGATATTACGAGGGTTATTAGAACCAGTCGTGGAATAACGCACATGGCCCACCCCCATATGGCCAGGGAGCCGAGGCAGAGACCGAATAGCTTCCGTCAAAAGGCCCATATTCTTAGTCAGTTCGATTTGCGTCCCGTCCGTAACAGCTAACCCAGCAGACTCCTGTCCCCTGTGCTGTAGGGCAAAAAGTCCCCAGTAGACATAGCGAGCTATGTCCAAGGTCCGGTCATAAATGCCAAATACCCCACATTCTTCATGCCACTTGTCGAACACTTGATCGTAATGCATAGCTACTCCTAGTCTCGTTGCCCTGTCAAGCGGAAAAGCATTTCATGATAGGCTTCTTCCACATTCCCCAAGTCACGGCGGAAGCGGTCCTTATCGAGCTTTTCATTGGTATCCGCATCCCAGAAACGACAGGTATCAGGGGAGATTTCATCGCCCAAGAGTATATGCCCCTTATGGCTGCCAAATTCTAACTTAAAGTCCACAAGTTTCACCTTCTTGGTAGCCAAGAAATCTTTGAGGATATCATTGACCTTCATGGTAATATCCTTGATAGCCGTTAACTGATCTTGTGTAGCCCATCCCAAGGCTGTAATTTGGGATTCATTGGCAAATGGATCGCCTAAGTCATCATTCTTATAGCAAAATTCCAATATAGGATGTTGCAAAGGAGTTCCTTCTTCAAGGCCAAAGCGCTTTGCCATAGAGCCCGCTGCGATATTGCGTACGATGACTTCTAGGGGCACAATATCCAAGGCCTTAACAATTTGGTCTCGGTCGTCAATCCGTTCCACAAAGTGAGTTGGAATGCCAGCCTCATTAAGCATGGTAAAGAAGAAACTAGTGATTTTATTATTCAAGACCCCCTTATCTTGAATAGTCCCCTTCTTTTCCCCATTGAAAGCGGTCGCATCATCCTTGTAATGAATGCGATAGAGGTCTGGGTTTCCCATCTTAAAAACTTGTTTAGCTTTGCCTTCGTACAACATTTGATCCATCTTAACTTCCTCCTTATGCTTGTAATTGTTCTTGTAACTGAGCGTTATCCGCTTCTACCTTAGCAGCTTGATCAGCCCGGAAGGCCTGGTAGCGTTCATACAAGGCAGGGTCTACTAACCCTGCCATCTGTACGACCAAGAGGGCTGCATTCTTAGCCCCATCCAAGGCCATGGTAGCCACAGGCATCCCCGATGGCATTTGTACTATGGCCAAAAGGGCATCCATACCATTGAGGCCAGTTGCATTGAGGGGAACTCCGATAACAGGACGACTAGTATAGGAAGCCACCACACCTGGCAGATGGGCTGCTGCACCAGCACCTGCGATAAAAGCTATCGCCCCCTCTGAGGTTAAGCGCTCCACATAGGCCTTAACCACTCCCGGTGTCCGATGGGCCGAGGCGATAACCATCTCATAAGGGATAGAGAAATCATCTAACACTTGGGCCGCCTTCGTCATCGTTTCCAAATCAGATTTACTTCCCATGATAATGCCAACTTTCATGAGTTACCTCCTAACAAAAAAAGCCCAGCACAAGGCTAGGCTCTAAACAGGCGCAAGGATAGATTCAGTACAATCATGTAGGTGGGCTACAAAAAGCATGCGTCTACTCCTCGCAAATACTAAGAATTAAGGGATACATCAATTGTAGCAAGGAGGTATTTATCAGGTCAAGTAATTTTCGAATAATAAATATATTATTTATTCTAATATATTGTATGTATCGAACATTTTTAAATTTATATAGCATTTATTAGTTTTTATTTGATATATCCCGAACTTTGTTAAAGAAATACAGGAATAAGTAGATATAAAAAAACTGCACGCAAACAATATCTGTTATGCGCGCAGTTCCCATGCTATTGTTTTTCCTATAAAAATTCGAAGGACGTCCTTAGTGTTGGTGGTCTGGCACTTGGAAGCGCCCTTCTAATTGATAGGCATTTTTCAAGTCGCCCGATATTTCAGGAATTCGTTCCACCATCTGGTTCATAAGGGCATACAAAAGAGGGGCTTCAAACTGTCCATCTGCTGCGATATAAACACAATCCATGTAAACAGTTTGATCCTCTTCATCGATATAATACTTCATACCCTTATAGTATGCGTTCTCATGATTGATAAAGTCGTTAATATCCGCCTTGTTATCGGAAGTTACAACTTGTGGCCCCACGACTAGGCGCAAGACGGTATAGACGCTGTTATCAGTTATGACGAAGAAAGGCATATCCCCTAGCGGCGATTGCACATACGACCGGTAGATAACGGACCCCTCTTCATCTTCAAAATCCTTCCGTTCAAAGGCTGTAATAGTTTCATCGGCTAAAAATTTATCTAGCATTTCTGCTTTTTTATTCATTGACCTACTCCTTGTGTCTACATAGGACGAAAGTATAAGGACCTCAAGTTAGAAGGAACCTCAAGTTAGAAGAAAACAGATGCAGCAACCCCAAGGGGCCTGCTACACCTGTTCTGATTAGCCTATTAGTCTTCCAAGAATACACATTTGTCATCTTTAAATTCTTTAATGCGCACCAAAGATTCTACGCGATAGCCTGCGTCTTCCAAGCGTTTACGGCCTGGTTGGAAGGATTTTTCGATGGCAATAGCCATGCCTACCACGGTGTCACCAGCTGCTTCTACGAGCTTGGCAAGCCCCATAGCCGCTTCACCAGATGCGAGGAAGTCATCAATGATGAGGACCTTATCACCAGCAGGCAAGAATTTCTTGGAAATGGTGATGTCATAGTTTTCTTCTTTGGTATAGGAATATACCTTAGCGTGGTATACATCATCGACCATCAAAATAGACTTTTTCTTGCGAGCGAATACGAGTGGCACCTTAAGTTCAATGGCTGCCATCAAGGCTAAGGCGATACCAGATGCTTCAATAGTAACAATGCGAGTGATGCCTGCGTCTTGGTAACGACGGGCAATTTCTTTGCCAATTTCTTGGAAGAGAACCGGATCGATTTGATGATTTAAGAAGCCATCAACTTTCAAGACGCGATTATCCAATACGCGGCCTTCTTCGTTAATGCGTTGTTGAAGTAATTTCATGAAAGTCTCCTAGCGTTTACTACAGGCTCTATGCCTACTGTTAAGACGTAATTAATTTTACTGTAGTTCAGGGTTGGGGTCAATGGAATTCACCTTTTCTTTCCCCAACAGCAAGTCTATGAATTGCCGCATCCCTTCTGTTTCCGCCACCATCTTGGATTGCACCAAGACGATATGGCGTTCTGGAACACTGATATCCGTATCAATTTTAACCACGGTCCCCTCTTGCAATTTAGAAGCCGCCACCATATGTGGTACCAAGGCAACACCCATATCCAATTCTACCAAGTCAACTAAAAGGTCGAAGTTATCCAACTCAAAGCGGGGTTTACGACAGGCCCCATGAGTTACTTGGTCAAAAAACTTGCGCGAGGTAGTTCCGCGGCGAAGGGCGAGTATAGGCTCATTCAAGAGACGACCTTGATCAAAGGTTTCTAGACCCTTATAGGAAAGCCCGCCTAAAAAAACATCTTGTAAGCTAGACAAAGGCGTCACCGTCAAGAGAGAATTATCGCGCAAGCCGTCAAATTCTGTGACGATAGCAAGCTGTGCCTCCTTATTGAGGATCATATCCACGCAATCTGAAGAGGGGCGGTTGGTAATATGAAGTGCAATATCGTTATCCGCTTCCTTCCAACGGCGGAAATACGGTAGTAAGTAATGACGGCAAAGGGTGTCAGTAGTCGCCAAAAAGAGGGATTCAAAGACTTGCTTAGCCCGCTCTTGCAACTGTTCTACCCCATTATCCAAGATGGTCAAAGCCTTAGCTACCGTATCAAAGAGTTCCTTCCCTTCTGGTGTAAAGGTAACGGACTTAGTGGTCCGATTGAAGAGGGGGATACCTAGTTCCGACTCCAATTGTTTAATCCCTTGTGATATAGCGGACTGAGAAACCCCTAGTTCACGCGCTGCTTTAGAGAAGGATAGGTATAAGCCAACCCCATAAAAGGTCCTGTATAAGTCTGCAGAAATAGCCATAGGCCCTCCTTATTAATTAGTTTGCCTTATTTGTATATAAATAATTTATTATTTACCATTAACTATAAAGGGTATATAGTTAATGTGTCAATCAATATATGCTCTTTGTGCCAATTTATCTGACTAAGAGGAGGCTTCCCATGGCTATGCACCGCTTATTTGTCCGCAAACGTCCTGAATTCGCTTACGAGGCTGACCAAGTGCTACGGACTTTACGAGAGGACTTGTCCATTCCTGCCCAGTCCGTCACCCTCTATAAGCGCTACGACATCGAGGGTTTGGATAACAAGGACCTAGACCAAGCTAAGGAGCTCATCTTCTCCGAACCGCCAGTAGACCAAGTCTTCACAGACTTACCACACGAGGAGGGTGCCTTCGTATTCGCTGTAGAATACCTACCCGGCCAATATGACCAAGGAGCTGATTCTGCCGAGCAATGCTTATCTATGCTCACACTTAAACAAGGTTATCAGGTCCGAATAGCCCAAGTCTTTTCTATCCAAGGCCCTCTAACAGAGGACCAAAAGAAGGCTATCAAGGCTTACTTCATCAACCCTGTGGACTCCCGCCAAGCTACTATGTTCCTTCCTACTAGCCTCCAACTAGACCTAGAAGAGCCACAATCGATCCCTCGTATTGATGGTTTTACCCATTGGAACCAAGACCAACTAGATGCATTCATCAAAGAAGAAGGGCTAGCCATGACCCTAGCTGATGCCCTCCTCATCCAGGATTACTTTAAGAACCAAGAGGGGCGTAATCCCAGTCAAACTGAAATCAAGGTTCTCGATACCTACTGGTCTGACCACTGCCGTCACACCACCTTTATGACCGAACTAACCCAAGTAACCATCGACAAAGGCCGCTTTAACAGTCCTATTGAGCAGGCCTATCAAGCCTACCAAGAGGGACGGAAGAAAATCTACACCACTAAGACTAAGGCCTCATCTCTCATGGATATGGCTACCTTGGCTACCAAAGAACTCAAAGCCCAAGGACTCCTCGGCAACTTGGATGAGTCCGATGAAATCAACGCTTGTACCATTATCGTCCCCGTAGATGTGGACGGCCAAGAAGAAGAGTGGCTCCTCCTCTTTAAGAACGAGACCCATAACCACCCTACAGAAATCGAACCTTTTGGCGGTGCTGCTACCTGCCTAGGTGGTTGCATCCGCGATCCACTCTCTGGTCGGGCCTATGTCTACCAAGCTATGCGGATTACCGGCGCTGGTGACCCCCGTACTAGCTTAGACCAAACCTTAGCAGGCAAACTTCCTCAACGACGTATCACACAAGGGGCAGCTAAGGGATATTCCTCTTACGGCAACCAAATCGGTCTAGCAACAGGTGAAGTCAAAGAATACTACCATCCTGGCTATGTGGCTAAACACATGGAAATCGGTGCTGTTATCGGTGCAGTTCCCCGCGCTCATGTACGACGCGAAGCCCCTAAACCTGGTGATGTGGTCATGCTCATTGGCGGTAAGACCGGCCGTGATGGCTGTGGTGGCGCCACTGGGTCCTCTAAGGAGCACACCATGGAGTCCCTAAGCTCCTGCGGAGCAGAAGTACAAAAGGGCAACCCTCTTACGGAACGAAAAATCCAACGCCTCTTCCGAAAACCAGAAGTCACCCAGTTAATTAAACGCTGTAACGACTTTGGTGCGGGTGGTGTCTCTGTGGCCATCGGCGAACTAACTGACGGTTTGGACATCAACTTAGATTTAGTTCCAAAAAAATATGCCGGCTTGGATGGAACTGAGCTAGCAATCTCTGAATCCCAAGAACGGATGGCCTGCGTCATCGAAAAGGATAAGGCTGACCTCTTCAAGTCCTATTGTGACCAAGAAAACTTAGAATGCACCCAAGTGGCCCTTGTAACCGATACAAATCGCCTCGTCATGCATTGGAAGGGATCCCCTATCGTAGATATCTCCCGGGACTTTCTCAATACAAATGGGGCCAAACAGGAACAAGTAGTCCACATAGGCTTATCACAAGGCCCTTCCTACTTTGCCCAAAAAGAAATGCCTGTAACAGATTTTAAAAACCAATGGTTAAGCACCTTATCCGACCTTAATGTAGGATCCCAGGAAGGCCTTTTGAGTCGCTTCGACTCCACCGTAGGTGCGGGAACGGTTCTCATGCCCCTGTCTGGTAAATACCAAAAAACACCTGTTCAAGGGATGGCAGCCAAGCTCCCCGTTCGGCATGGTCAAACCAATACAACGTCTGTCATGACCCACGGTTTTAACCCAGATCTAGCCTCTTGGTCTCCCTTCCATGGAGCCCAATTTGCCATTCTTCTTTCTGTTGCCAAAGGGGTCGCTATGGGGGCCCACCGCCAAGATATGTATCTTACCCTTCAAGAGTATTTTGAAAGTCTCCGCCAAAACCCTCATGCTTGGGGCAAACCTACCGCTGCCCTCTTAGGGGCTTACCAAGCACAGAAGGAATTAACTATCGCTGCCATCGGTGGCAAAGACTCCATGTCCGGCACCTTCATGGACTTAACCGTGCCACCTAGCCTAGTATCGTTTGCAATCGCTACGGCACCAGTTGACCGCATTATCAGTCCAGACCTCAAGGGAGCTGGCCACCGCCTGATTCTCTTAAAGTTGCCTCGTACCTTTGATGAAGCCCCTGATTGGAGAGCCTTTAAGGCCAATTGCGACCTCTTACAAAAAGAAATCGACGAGGGCCGCGTCCATTCCGCCTACACAATCGATGAAGGTGGCCTAGCTGAAGCTATCACCAAGATGGCCTTAGGCAATCGCATAGGGGTCACAATCGACGACTACGCAGGGACCTCCCTATTCAGTGCTAACTTAGGGTCTTTCCTCTTCGAGGTAGATATCACGGCAGTTAACCACCTCCTTGAAAAAGAGGGAACCCAGGTGATTGGCGTAACCCAAGAAGAGCCGGTCATCCAGTGGAAGGACCAAGTCATTAGCTTGGATCAAGCTCAAGCAGCCTACGAGGGTACTTTACAACATATCTTCCCACTAGAAGCAACCTCCACCAAAGAAGCTTGCCCACTGCCTCTTTACGAGCAAACAAGTGTGCCTATTCTTGGACCAAAATCCTTAGAAGGCGCTAAACCTAAGGTCCTCATTCCCGTATTCCCAGGTACCAACTGCGAATATGACTCTGCTCGTGCCTTTGAACGCGCCGGCGCCCAAACAGACATTCTTGTCATTCGCAACCAAAGCATTGCGGACTTAGAAGAGTCCATCCAAGTAATCAAGTCCAAGTTAGAAGCCTCACAAATTCTCTTCTTCCCTGGTGGTTTCTCTGCTGGCGATGAACCAGATGGATCTGGTAAATTTATGGCCACCCTCTTCCGCAACCCTTACCTAACAGAAGCTCTAGAAGACCTTCTCTACCAACGCGATGGTCTGGCTCTAGGGATTTGTAACGGCTTCCAGGCCCTCATTAAACTGGGTCTCCTTCCAGGAGGACACGTGAGCCCTCTCAGAGAGGATTCTCCGACTTTAACCCACAATACCATCGGTCGCCACCTATCCAGCATGGTAAACACCAAGGTTATTTCCACCATGTCCCCGTGGATGTCGGCTGTAAAAACCGGTGACATCTTCACCGTTCCTATTTCTCATGGAGAAGGTCGTTTTGTAGCAAGCCCAGACCAAGTATCTACGTTGGCTCAAAATGGCCAGATAGCTACTCAGTACGTGGACTACCAAGGCCAGGCTACTATGGATGCCCGTTTCAACCCTAACCAGTCCGTCTATGCGATTGAAGGAATTTTCAGTCCTGACGGCCGTGTCTTTGGCAAGATGGCCCATAGCGAACGCTGTGGACATGGGATTAGTAAAAACGTCCCTGGCAATCACCATATGCCTATCTTCGAATCAGGTGTCACCTATTTCAAATAAGGATTTTTAAGTCTTCTAAATTGATTTCCTAAATAGAACTCCAATAGATATGGTCATATAACTTTTAGAATATTGATTATTATCGAATATGTGCGTAAAATAATAAGGTAATCTATTAAGAACGAGAGTCTATGGACTCCTACTATTGAGAGGTCTATTCCCAGAAAGGATTTCCCATGAAATTAGCACAACAAGTTACAGAACATATCTACTGGATTGGCTCTAATGACTGGAAGACAGAACGCTTTGAAAATCTCTTCCCATTGCCAAACGGGGTAACCTACAATTCCTACTTCATCGATGATGAAAAGACAGCTATCATCGACACAGTAGATGAATCTATCCGCCGCGAGTTCTTTGAAAATGTCCTCAAGCTTCTCGATGGCCGCCAATTGGACTACTTGGTTATCAACCACATGGAACCAGACCACGGTGCGGGTATCATGGAATTGGTACGCCTCTATCCAAATATCAAAATTATTGGTACTGCCACTACCTTCCGCATGTGCCAACAATTCTTTAACGATGATTTCAAGAACAATCAAATCGTTGTTAAAGACGGCGATATCACAGACCTCGGCAAGCATAAGCTCGTAACTTACACTATGCCTATGGTTCACTGGCCTGAAGTAACAGCTACCTATGAAAGTACAACAGGGACCCTCTTCTCTGCTGATGCCTTCGGCTCCTTTGGCGTTTTGCACGGCAATATCTTTGCCGATCAAATCGACTTTAAATCTGAATTTGAAGACGAAGCCCGCCGCTACTACACCAACATCGTTGGTAAATACGGCCCACAAGTACAAAATGCCATCAAGAAGTTGTCTTCTTTGGAAATCAATACCATTGCCTCTCTTCATGGTCCAATCTGGCGCACACCTGAAACCGTACAATATATCCTTGAAAAGTATATGTACTGGTCTACCTACAACGCAGAAGAACAAGGGGTTGTCATCGCCTTTGGTTCCATGTACGGCAACACAGCCAACATGGCCCAACACTTAGCTAAACTGCTCTCCCTTCGCGGCATCAACAATATCAAGATGTACGACGTTTCTAAAACAGATCCATCCTACATCATCTCCGATGCTTGGAAATACTCCAACCTCGTTTGTGTAGCCCCAACCTACAATCTAAACCTCTATCTATCCATGGAAAAATTCTTGCATGAATTATCCGCCTTGAACTTCGCTAACCACCATGTATCCATCGTGGGCAACCACACATGGGCATCTGCAGCAGCTAAGCGCATGGTTGAACTCTTTACTAACGACTTCAAGAATGTAGACATTGTAGGGGAAGTATTGGACATCAAATCTGCTTTGCATGAGGCCGACTATCCTAAATTCGAAGCCCTTGCTGATGCTATTGCAGAGTCCGTAACGACAACCGAAATACAAAATTTCTAAGCTTACGTCTATCCCTACTTTTACCAGCAGGCTGACTATAAGAGGCTTTCATACATCGCCCTTCCTCTGGAGGGGCGATTTTTCATAGGACCGTGCTATACTAATACAGATATACATATACTCAGAATCCATTAAGCAGAAAGAAACCGATAATGAAATTTTATACGGACCAGCAAAAACACGATGTTCTGGACCAACCCTTTGCCCAGATTTACCGCAAGATAAATGTTCTTCTTACCGTAGGAGAACTCCTGATGGAAAATGGGGCTAACACCTCCTATATGATTCAGCAAATGCATAAAGCTTCAGCCTTTATGGGAATTCCCAAGGAATATTTGAGCATTCACGTGACCTACACAACCCTCATGATCAATGTGTCCCACGAAAAACACTCCTATACCTCCTTTAGAAAGACCCCTAAGCATGGTGTTAATATGACCGTGGTTTATGCGGTAACCAATGTCCTTTGGCGGGCTCTCGAACGGAATTACTCCTTAGAATCCCTAGAACACGCCCTAGCCCATATCCAACAATACCCACCATCCTATTCCGTCCCTGTGAAAGCCTTAGCTTCTGCAGCGGCCTGTGGCGGGTTCTCTATTCTCTTTGGGGGCACCATGGCCTCAGCCCTCATGACCATCGTATGTGCCTTTCTAGGTTTTATGGCTCGCCACCTCTGTTTTAAAAACCATATCAATCCCTATGTAGCTACCATGGTGGCTACCTTTGTCTGTATGGTATCATCCTATGGTTTTTATAAAATCATCCCTGATCAATCACTGGTCTATACCATCATATCCTGCACCCTCTTTATGATTCCAGGAATTCCCTTGATCAATGGGATTATCGATATCATCTCCGACCACTTCATGGCCGGTGTCACCCGCCTCATGTCAACCCTTCTCATCATGTCATCCATGTCTTTGGGGATTGCCATCATGCTCCAGTTCAATATCGATACAACCTTCTTCTTCGCAGGTATCAAACCAAATTATGTCCTTATTGAACAACTCCTAGCAGGTTTCGTAGCTGCTAGCCTCTTTGCAGTCATCTTTAATACCCCTTACCGCCTCTTGCCTTATATAGGTCTAGGTGGTATTGTCTGCGTAGGTGTCCGCAACATCCTCTTTATCGATGTCAATTTACCCCTCGCAGCAGCCTCTTTCATTGGATCGGCTGTATCAGCCCTCCTCATAGCCCGTATCACGGCCTATCTCAAAGGGTCGACTACCATCATGATTATCGCCTCTGTCATCCCTTTGATTCCAGGCGTCCTCCTATACCGCTTCATCTCTGATGCCTTCCAATTTTCTACCCTATCCATAACTGATATTCAAGCTTGGTTGCAAGTTGGTATAACGGGTTTCTTAACAGTTATCGGCATCGCCTCTGGGGCTGCCGTTCCTAACATACTGGCAGATCGCACTATCAACCGTCTCCGTCAGGCCCGGATTGACTCAGCTCTCAAACATCGGCAGGAACTTGGTGAAATGACAGAATGCACAAGTAGAGAAGATGGTCACTTTGTATGCCACATCCCATCGGAGGATAAGGAATTCATAAGCCCCGAGGCAGGTCCAGACTCCGTTCGTGAATTGGTCGATCAGGAATTGGATACAGCCTTCTCACAACTCATGGAAAAAAATACGCCTAAGGATAAGGAAACATTTATAAAATAAATCCAGATGACTATCACTCATCATAAGGACTACCCAAGAAAATGACCCTACAGGATCCTCCTGTAGGGTCATTTTTCTATCCCATATAAACACTTGATTCTCATGAATGTTAGCTCCGCCATGGTACCGTGGTGTTTTGACACATAAAAAAAATAAGCAATGACAAGGTCATTGCTTATTTTACTTATGGCGGAGAGTCAGGGATTTGAACCCTGGGTACGGTATACGCCGCACACATGATTTCCAATCATGCTCCTTAAGCCACTCGGACAACTCTCCATAGCGATTACTTGCTTATAATATCAAATCTATGAATCGCTGTCAAATGGTTTCTATGGATTTTACCTAGGGATATGATGAAGAAAACCTATCTCTCCATTGGCTCTGTAGCCACTGCCGCCTTATGAAGACCACAGAGACGGTAAGCAAGAGCTACAAGAGCCATAAAAGCCCAAGCCACAAAGAGAGAAATACGGGACGCGGGATCTATGAGCATTCCGACGGTAACCAAAGCCAAGAAACCTATACAAGCGTAATTTACATAAGGGAAGCAGATAGACTTAAAGGGATGGTCGGCCATAGCCTGTGGTCCCCAATGCTTACGAAAACGCGCTTGAGAAGCACAGAGAACAAACCAAGTCACCATACCAGGAAAGACAGAGGCGGAATAGATATAGCGGAAAAGGTCAGACCCTGGCATAAGGAAATTAAGAACGACGCCAAAAGATAAGATAAGAATCGTCGCTATAAGACCATTTTGTGGTACTCCCTTTTTAGACAACTTAGCAAAGACCTTAGGTGCTTGTCCCGCTTGAGCCAATGTATAAAGCATACGACCACAGGAATAAATGCCCGTATTAGATCCAGATAGGGCCGCTGTGAGAACGACGAAATTAATAATCCCCGCCGCCGCTGTAATCCCCACCTTAGAGAAAGTCGTTACAAAAGGAGAACCCACGGTCCCTAACTCATTCCAAGGATAGACAGACATGATGATGAAGATAGCACCGATGTAGAAGATCAAAATCCTCCATACGATGTTCTTAATGGCTTTCACCAAGGTATGCTTAGGATTTTGTGCCTCCCCAGCGGTAATACCAATCACTTCGACCCCTTGGAAAGCCCCTGCTACGATGCAAAGGGCCGTCAACATCCCCCCTATCCCATTGGGGAAGAACCCATCATGTGTCCAAAGGTTAGAAATTCCTATAGGGATACCATTATTACCCAAGCCAAAGACAATCATGCCAATCCCTACTAAGAGCATGATGATAATGGTAGCCACCTTGATAAAGGCAAACCAGAATTCGAATTCGCCATAGTACTTAACGGAAATGAGGTTAGCCGTAGCTAGAATGGCCACCGCTCCTAAAGCCGACACCCAATGGGGTATGTCAGGAAACCAGTAGGCCACATAGAGAGCCACCGCCGTAATCTCCGACAGGGCTACCGTAGCCCAAAGGAACCAATAGCACCAAGCTGTCAAATAGCCTGCAAAGGGGGATAAATACCGATAGCCATAGGTAGCAAAAGAACCCGTCACCGGCTCTAAATAGAGCATTTCTCCCATAATCCGCATAACTAGGAACATAACTAGTCCCGCTATGCCATAACAAATTAATACTGAAGGCCCTGCCATTTGAATGGTGGAGGCAGATCCTAAGAAAAGACCGACTCCGATTGTGCCCCCTAGGGCAATCAGTTCAATATGGCGGGGTTTTAGTTGGCGCTCTAGCGTAGATTCATTCACTGAAAAACTCCCTTTCTGGGTATGCCTATTAGAATGCATATCCTTTATAATTATACCATTTCCCCCTCTAAGGGGACATATTAGGCTCCTACAAGTTAGAGGTTATAAGGTCAGTTAATTTTGATTTCCCTTCTAGGTCCCCCTGTGCTAGGATTAAGAGTGTTAATACATCCTACATGAGCCTACATAGGCCCTATCCATAAGGAGATTCTATGAAACGACATCTTATAGCAATCCTGGCCCTCACCTGTTTGGGAACAGGAATCAGCCTAGCACAAGTCCCACAAGGGGCACAGTACGTATCCCTCAGACCCATTCACCCTGTTAGCTATGTAAGACCCACTGTCACCCATAGCGCAGGCTTTTTAACAGCCAATAAGACTCCTTCCAACTACGATGGCTCCTACCTCAACTTACGGCCCCAATATACGGAGCCTAATGTGGATGATCTTCCCTACTACAATCCAACTAAGGACAAGACCCCAAAAGAGCATGTCGTAGTTAAGGAAACCCATTTTCTCTTTCGGGGCAAGCTTCAAGTCCGGCCAGAAACAGACCACATTGTTATCCACCATGTAGCCATTCCCTCCGGAGACTATTCGGCCCAACAAATTCACCGCTACCACCAAGATCATAACGGTTGGGCGGGCATTGGTTACCACTATGTGATCCGCCGAGACGGAAGCATTGAACGTGGTCGTCCATTAGCCACTGTCGGAGCCCAAGCATCGGGAGAAAACCTCCACTCCATAGGCATCTGCATGGCGGGGAATTTTGACCAGGAAAAGGTAGAGGAACAGCAGTACAATAGTCTAGTGAAACTCGTAGCCGACCTAGTAGAAATCTACCAATTACCTCTACGACGAGAAATCGTAGGTCACCGAGACTATAACGATACCTCCTGTCCTGGAGAGAACCTCTACAACCTTCTTCCCCGCCTCCGCCAGGACGTAGAAAAAGAAGTGCTAGCGGATCGAGCAGCCGGTCGGGCTATCACCAGCAGAGAAGCCCTTGTAACACAAGAGAGAGCCCAACAAGCAGCCAAGAAAAATCAGGCTAAACGAGAGAAAGCTAACAAACAAACTAAGGCTAATAAGACTCTTCAAAATCAGTACCATAACTAAAAGATAGCCCTCTAAATCTGTATGTATCATTCTTTTTATAGGCCTATAGTAAAAAAGAGCTCCAGCAAATGCTGGAGCTCTTTTAATTGGCTCTAGGACCAATTTATAAAAGCACTCATTAAACCTAATAGAATTGTATAGGAAACACGATTAATCCAAGATACTTTCTTTGGTATCTTCCATCATTTGAGCGCGACGACGACGGATGCGAATCCGTTCTTCTTCGTGACGAGCTTTCAAAGATAAGTCCTTAGCTGTCCCAACGAATCGACCATAGAGTAAGAAATAAACGGCCAATGCAATGAGGGCAATAACAACAGTACCTTGGAACATGTAAGTATAACCGACTGCTTCTTTGACTGCACCGAGGATGTAAGGGCCAAAGCCAAGGCCTACATCAAGGGCGATGAAATAAGTAGATGTAGCAACACCAATCCGATGGACTGGTACAATCTTAACAGATACGGCTTGACCATTGGACATGAAGGTACCATACCCAAGACCTACGAATATAGCAGACAAAAGAATCGTCCAAGTATTAGATGCGACGGACAAGAGGTAGATACCAAAGGCCAAGCAGACGAAGCATGGGTACATGACCCAGTTTTCACCTTTGCGGTCGAAGACGATCCCCAAAAGAGGGCGGGTAATAGTAATAATAACAGCATAGACTACGAAGAAGTACTTACCAGCATCTGCCAAGTTGATATCCCGTGTATAGGCAGCCATAAAACCGATAACGCCGGAGTAAGCCAAGCCCACAAGAACGGAAGTAAGGGAGATGGAATTCATCCGTGTTTCAATGTATTCCTTAATACCTGTATCAGTCTTATCGGCTTGTAGGGCAGGTGTTAAGTCCGGTTCTTCAAACTTCATAATGAAGGAACCCAGGATACAGAGGATCAACAATACGACGCAGAATAAGATAACGAATTGGAAGGAAAAGGCATCCAGGAGCAAAATCCCTAAGAATGGGCCAATAGCTGCTGCCAAGGATGTGGACAAACCATAATAGTTGATCCCTTCACCACGACGAGACTTAGGAATAATGGATGCAATAATAGTCGATGTTGCTGTAGAAGTGATACCATAAGCAAAGCCGTTAATAAAGCGCACTGCATAGAGGGCCATAAGACTTGGCGTATAGAGATAAGCAGCTGTAGAAATAAAATAAATAGCGAGGCCAAGATAGAGCATCTTTCGGCAACCTAACTTACCAATAAAGCGGCCCGCTAACAAACGGGAGAATACCGTACCGATGATAAATACACCAACGGCAAGGCCTGCTTGCGATGCTGTTGCTTGCAAGTTATCCTTCGCAACAACGGCGATGATAACAATCAACAAATAATAGATTAAAAATACGAGTAAATTAATCGCTGTGTCTAGGAGAAAGGCTCCTGTCCACAATGGCTCTTTATTAGATGCCACAAAAATCAACCTCACTTTACAAGATATACATTATATAATTTGGGTTACCGATATATTATAAATCACCCATTACAATTGTGTAGCGACAAAAAAAGAAAAGGCATATCATTTTTTATGATATACCTCTTAATTTTGCCAAAAAACTTCTATTCAGCAATTAAACCGCAGTTTTTAAAGAAGTTTTTATAGGCCTCTGCCTTCTTAACCAACGACAAGGGATAGGCTCTGGAAGTAGATGGAAGGCGGGTTAATGACAATTGACGCCCATCATAAACAAAATTAATAGTTTCATTAGTCTTAGGTAGTTTTACCTTTTCAGGCAAGAGGCCTAAGAGGATTTCTGTAGCCTTACCACCTGTGGTGCAAATATGGGCTACATCTGGAACTTGCTCTAGAACTTCCTTCAAGTTTACCGGTTCCACAACCTCTAAAAAGGCATCTGACGCATTGCCGTGCTCACGAATCGCCTTATAAACCGTTGGACAAGAAGCAATCCCCTTTTGGTCCAAAAAGGCTTTAATTTTTTCTGGATTAAAGGCCTTCTCGTCACCCTTTCTAAAGTGGTCCTTATCATTAAAGAAAATCAGCCCATAGACCCGCCACATATCATTTTGGAAGTTAGGATAATGGAATTCCATGGCCCGTTTTTCTGCTGCTGGTGGAAAGGTTCCCATCATCATGACAGTAGCCTTCTTAGGCAAAAATGGAGGAAAGGGTCTTGTTTCAATTTGTTGTTCCATAAGAGAGCCTTCTTTCTATCATATTTCAAATACATGTTTATCATATATCAGAAGTGGCTAACAATAATATACTTAGAGTCACAATGTTCCTCGAGTTATGGATTTTCATTGTTCCAACCTGCTTTCATCTTATTGAGGTGATCTATAGTCCCCTTAAGACTAGTCAAGGAAGACCGGAGTAGTTTAGCCTGTCCCATAAAATCTGAAAGCTCCTCCTTACCAGCTTTCATAGCCTCTAAATCCCGCTTAATATCCTTAATATTAGGCCCCACACCGGCAAGCGATTGTCGGGCCCTAACTACTTGGGCACTATCATCGCTTAAAACCTCTTGCGATAAAAATAGGTCTGATCCATTAGCCAAGAGTACATTTATAGGACCTAGCTTGAGATTTCCATGGTCTATGGTCAAGGCATCTGTAGTGATAGTAGTTCGACTAGTCTTTATGAGAACATCAAAGAAAGATAGGGTCTTATCCACATTATCAAAGACTCCTGTAATCTCTTCAATAGGAATAATGAAATAACGGCCAGGGCTAGACTTAAAATCACCGTATACATGCACAGGCCTCTTCTGCCCCTCTGATTCCATATGTATATTAGCATCGACGAAAACATCAAAATCTGGGGTATGAAGAGCTTCGCTGGAGATGAGGCCTTGGGCCTGCCCAAGGATAGTATAGGCTCGACTATCTATATTATAGATACCCTGAGCCTTCAGACGGCCACCAAATACATCTGCCTCTACTTGATCAAAGGTCATGAGTCCATTTTCGTAATGGACTCGGCCTGTTAAATTGGTAAAAGTTAAAGCCGGTATACGAAGAATGGGCATGGTCAACTCACCATCGGCCTGAGGCCGAGAAAGATGTCCTGTCCAGTGGGTTAAGAGAGTCATTGTATCATGAACATTCCCAAAACCCAAAGAGCCTGGATCCACAGCTAATGCATCCACCTGTAAATCTAGGCTAGGAATATCCTTAGGCATCTTGGACAAGTCTATATACCCCTTTATGCGGACACCGTCACCAATGGCATCCCCTTGAAACTTCCCAGAGGTTAAGTCTAGCTTGATAAAGTGGTGGGTATTGATACGGACTTCTCCATTTACATCATTCAGGCTATAATTTCGATCGCTCTTATGAACATTGACAAGGCACTTATCCAAATACAGGGTGGCATTGATAAATTCTCCCTTCCAGTCTAAGTTTCTGAGTCTCCTTTCTAGGGCCTTCCCTTTTTCATCAGTCGACTTGGGCTTTGCTTGCAACTTATCCTTAGCGACAATATCCACGCCCAAATTATCATCGTCAAAGTCAGCGTTAATTTGCGCCCCCTCCAAGTGGATTTCCCCCACCACGGAGGCCCCCACATGCCCCTTTATGACATCAGTCATAAGATCTAGGACACGGATTTTCATATAGCCCTCTGGAACGAGGAGTATCTGATCCCCATCCTGGTCGGTCCAAACTAAGTTCTTAAAGGATACCTTGCCAAAAACATTGGCCGAAATAGCCTCTACCTGAATATGCCCCCTCAGCATATGCTGATTAGTAGCCGTTTGATTAAAAATATGAGCCGCCCCTCGGCTAAGAATAAAGGCCAGAGTAAAGTAAATCGCTACCACGATTAGAAGGAAAGCGCCTAAAAACTTAGGTTCCCAATGGCTACGGAGCAAGCGCCCTATGCGGTTAACCATCTTATAGGGCACCTCCTTTACAACACTGCCTTATGTATGACTATATTTTATCACAGCTTTTTGGCTGATCTTATTGTCTTAGAGCTAGACCTGCCCCCATCAATCCACCTCAAAAGATCCAATCTATCTCTAGAATAAGAAAAAACACCTAGCTAATGCTAGGTGTTTTCTAGTAAAACATAGAAGGCTATTACATGTAGAGGTAATTACATATAAATTTTATGTAGATTTAGACAGTTATAAGTAGAAAGTAAGTATGAATAGATATGAATGATTATGATTGTTTTTAAGTGATTAGGAGTTCTGTAAATTACTTAAACTAGAACTTATAATTTAATTCTGCTCGATAGAAGTCAGATAAGTTATGACCCTTTTGGTCCTTAGAATCGAATCCATAGTAGGCAGATAAACCTACATTCTTAGCCAAAGCATAATCTACAGTGGCCATCCAGCCCTTGTAGCCATTCTTACCAGCCAAGGTAGCTCCCAAATCATAGGCTTGATTCCAAGTGGAACTTACAATAGGAGCCAAGGCCTTTTGATTGAAGTACTGAGCCTTCACATCCCAGGTGCCCTTCTTGGACTGGTCATAGTTTCCGTAGCCCATGCCAGCTACCCAAGCGGAAGACCCCAAGTCTTTAGCTGCATTATGATCATATTTCCCCTTGATCCATTCACCGCCAACCCAAATCTTATTATAGTTATAGTTAGCATTGAACCCATAGACAGCCTTCAAATCATTGAGTGCTTGCACTGGTGTATTAAAGTGATCGGCGACCCCTAAATAATAGGCGCCTACCGTTTGGCCCTTAGCTAGGTTACCAGCTGTAACTTGAGCTAGGCTAACACGTGCATTTTTCTCTGCATCAAGGTCCGCATCACGAACGGGGCCTTCAACCATAGACCCATAACCGACAACACCGGTTACATGCTTACCATCTGTAAGAATAGCGCCAACCCCATCGAAGTTATCATCATAAGCAAGGCCAGCCCCTACGGTTAATGGGAACCGACCACCGATCAGCGTAGCTTTTTTACCAAATTGATGAGCTACATAGACTTGATCAAAACGGGCTTGACCAGATTTATTACCAGTAGCGTCGCCGAATTCCATGTCATCGGAGGTCAAGCGGATAACTGCGGAGGTCTTATCATTAACCTTAGCATTAAATTGTACGCGACCCCGCATATCGAATTTGGAATGCTTGTTATAGGCATCATAGTGGCCATTATTCTTATTATTGCCCACATAACGGAGACGGACATCGCCAGTAGCCTTGATATTACCTACACGGTCTTCCAAGTTGGAAATACGTACACCCAAATTGTTGAGTTCAGAAGAGAACTCATCAGCCAAGCGGTTAATCATAGCTTGTTGTTCCGCATTGGCCTTGTTTTGATTAGCCATAGCTTTGGCTACCATTTGTGCCATTTCGTAACGAGTGATGTTATTTTGGCCCTTGAAGGTGCCATCTGGGTAGCCGTTGATAATACCGGCATTAGCCAATTGTGCCACCGATTGATACGCCCAAGAATCACTGGTTACATCAGAAAATGGATTTGCTGCAAAGGCAGTGGTAACCCCTACTAAAGCAGTAGCTGCAAAGAGAGCTGCAAATTGTTTCATTATGATTCCCCTTTCGATTCAATGGATACTCTCACAATCCATCTTTCGAAACACTAGTCTCCTCAATATATAGGCCTTATTGAGGACTTGTTTTGAATCCGCGGTACAAGAGATGAATAGACAAACACATACTCCAAGGGGAGTTTCCCAGTTTTCTCTCGCCTCGGCGCGCGCATATGTGATATTTATCACGGTTTCTCTTGTTGGACCTATCATAAACCTTAATTTTTCTTTTGTAAACTATACTTGTATAGTTTACTTAAACATATGTTAGATTGTGTGCAACCATTAAACCTCAAAAACCACAAAACAAAAGAGCATATGACCTATTACAAAAAGTCATATGCTCTAAAAAAATTTAACTATACATTAGAAATCCTAGCGTCTTCTCATGGCCTTAGGCCTATCTAAGACCATGGACCAAAGGATCCCTTGGCGGAAGGAAGCCTTAGACAGGTCCCTTACGCCACCTATTTGCCCCCTCTTGATGAAGTCATCTCCAGTGGTATCTTCTTGGGAAGCGGCTTTCTTGATGTTAGCCATCTTAGCCCGCAAGGCTTGTTGGCGGGCTAATTCATCTCGATCTGCAGAGGCTTGAGCCGCTCGTTCAGCCGCTTGGGCTTCTCGATGGCGACGAAGGTCTTCTCGACTCAAATATTGGTCTTCCGATTGAAACTCAGTCTGTGCCTGCAAACTACCATCATAGGACCCTTTCATTCCATCTACCTGATAGGAGTCGCCAGTCGGGTTTTGAGGCTCTTGGGATGGCTTACGCTCAATCTTAATGCCATATTCTCGCTCCATATCTTCCCAGGTCATCTGATTCCCAGCAGATGGCTTTGAAGAAGGTTTAGACTCCTTCTTACCAAGCTTGCCTACTAGACTGACAATAAGATAGATAATAGCAAAGAGAATGGGCAAGTAATTCAATACATCTTCCATAAGAGGCCCTCTTATTTACCCTCTTGGTCTTGACCAGAGAGGCTTTCACGCATCTTGGTATCAGCCATAATGTTATTCATATTATAATAGTCCATGACTCCCATATGGCCTTGACGAAGAGCCTCAGACAAGGCTTGTGGCACTTCTGCTTGTGCTTCTACAACCTTAGCTTGCATTTCTTGGGTATACGCCTTCATTTCTTGTTCCTTAGCAACCGCCATAGCGCGACGTTCTTCCGCACGAGCCTGAGCGATTTTTTTATCGGCTTCTGCTTGATCAGTCATGAGTTCAGCACCAATATTACGTCCTACATCCACATCAGCGATATCGATGGACAAGATTTCAAAAGCTGTCCCTGCATCTAAGCCCTTAGCCAATACCGTACGGGAGATGTGATCCGGATTTTCTAAGACATCCGTATGTTCTTCAGAAGAACCTACAGTTGTTACAATACCTTCTCCGACACGGGCAATGACGGTTTGTTCACCGGAACCACCAACCAGACGATCGATGTTAGCTCGTACGGTAACACGAGCACGTACGCGCAGTTCGATACCATTCTTGGCCACCGCAGAAATGATAGGCGTTTCAATAACCTTTGGATTGACGGACATTTGCACGGCTTCCAATACATCACGACCAGCCAAGTCAATGGCAGCAGACCGTTCGAAAGTCAAAGGAATAGAGGCCCGTTCCGCCGCTATCAAGGCATCCACCACGCGGTTAACATCGCCACCAGCCAAGTAGTGGGCTTCCAACTGGTTGACATTAACGGACAAGCCTGCCTTGTTAGCTTTCACCAAAGGCAAGACGATTTGGGTTGGATTAACCCGACGAAGGCGCATACCGACGAGGGTAAAGATGCCTACGTTAACACCGGCCGCCATAGCGGAAATCCAAAGGCCCAGTGGCACGAAATGCAAGAAAATCATGATAGCTACAATAAATAATACTGCACCAATCAGTAGAGATGCTCCTATAACCATATTTAGTCTCCTTTTACAAGATTACCTTAGTCTTCTGCTAGAGGTCTTACGATAGTCCGGCCTCCTATGACCTTACTTACCACAATCGGTGTACCCGGTTCAACAAATTCCCCTTCGGTCACCACATCCACAAATTGACCATTAATGGATGCAATCCCCGCTGGTCGCAAGGTAGAATGCGCTGTCCCTCGCAAGCCCACTAGCTTGTTTTGCGTATCATTGGATACGTAGCCATCAGCTGAATCAGACCGTTTTTTAAGGGTTAATTTACGACCCATCCAAGAGTTAGGAAAGAAATTGATTACCCACAGACCCAACAAGAATACAAGAAGGCTAATGCCCACCATCCAGAGGACACCATCAATGCCACCGCCACTGATATCATAGATTCCATACATGAGGACTACGTAGCCAATGACGCCTAGAATACCACCAGGAATCACGCATTCCAAAACCAGTAAGGCCAGGCCTAATAAAATAAAAGCCATTGCGGTCATCGATTCACCCCCTTCATAAAATTAAATGATAGCTCATATCACTATTATACTATCTTTTCAAGCCCTTTTAAAAGCTTGTTCCATTTACAAATTTTCCCATCAAGAAAGACTAGGAAAACCTGTGGGAGTCTAAATTACTCAAGGAAAAAGAAGTTCCAAAAATAGGCAAAGGGACCGATTCTAATAGAACCAGTCCCCTACATGAATACCTATATGGGTTTATTTTAATTGACTATTCCCCAAGCCTGTCTTGCGAAGAAGCAAGAATACAATCGAAATAATCATAGCCACCACAGTCGCTAGGCCCATACCCTTCAGTTGAACAGGACCAATGGTAACCCCTGCCCCTGACAAGCCAACAATAAGGACAATGGCCGTAAGCATAAGATTAGCTGGCTTGGTATAGTCCACCTTACGTTCCACTAACATCCGAAGGCCAGATGCGGCAATGATGCCGAAAAGAAGGATAGATACCCCGCCCATAACAGGTACGGGAATGGCATGAATCACAGCGGATACCTTGCCAACAAAGGAAATGATGATGGCCAAGAGGGCCGCTCCACCGATAACCCAGACAGAGAAAACCCGCGTAATAGCCAATACGCCTATATTTTCCCCATAGGTCGTATTAGGAGTAGCCCCAAATATACCAGAGATAATATTAGCTAGACCATCGCCTAAGAGGGATTTTTTTAGCCCCGGCTCAGCCATGAGATCCTTGCCAACGATGTTAGATGTGACTACTAAGTGACCAACGTGTTCTGCAAAGACCACAAAGAGGGCTGGCATAATCATAAGAATGGCATTTATATCGAATACAGGTAAGCCATAAAACTCAGGTGCTGCAATCCACGGCGCATTTTGAATGGAAGCCAAATCTACAACCCCCATAAAGAGGGCTACTATATAGCCAGCGATAATCCCCAAAAGAACAGGAATCACAGCCAAGAAGCCACGGAATATGACAGACCCAAATAAAGTCACCAAGAGGGATACAGAAGCCAAGATAATAGCTTGTTCATGAGTCATGTTGAGGCTCTGCCATTGGTCGCCCATAAAGCCCGCCATGGACATAGCCACTGGCGCGAGTTCGAGACCGATAACAGCTACGATAGCCCCCATAGCAGCTGGTGGGAAGAGAAGGTCTATCCACTTAATTCCAACATACTTAACAATGAGGCTCAATATGACAAAAGAAAGACCAAAGACGATGAAGGCGCCCTTAGCGGCTTCAAACCCTAAACCTGCTGCTAAGACGGAAGAAACCGGTGCAATAAAGGCAAAGGATGATCCCAAATAGGCAGGGATCTTACCTTGTGTTACAAAGAGATAGAGAAGGGTGCCAATCCCATTCATGATCAAGGCCGTAGCCGGATCGACATGAAGGAGGAAGGGCACTAAAACAGTGGATCCGAACATGGCGAAGAGATGTTGCAAACTCAGTGGCAACATCCGCCCCATAGACGGCCGTTCTTGAATATCAATAATATCTTTCATGAGTTTATTCCTTACACACAATACAAGGACTCTACTTAGGATTTAGGAGGGCGGAAACGGGGAGGTTGCGCCCCTTTTGACTCTGTCCGCCTCGATTCTGTCCCCTTTCTGAGCTTTGATTTTTCTTGAGCTTTTACCGATTTACGCATGGCTTCCACATGAGAAGTTCCTACAATTTCCTTCCCTAACTTAGGGATCAAGGCGTCTCGTTTACCTACATTGGCGATTAAGGCAATGGCAATCATATTAACCACTAGGGCAGAACCACCATAGGAAACAAAAGGCAGTGGCACGCCCGTTACTGGGAACCAACCACAAACCATGAACATGTTGATGGCCGCTTGACCTAGGAGGAGCATGGTACAACCTGTAGCAATCAAAGACCCCAGATAATCATTAGCCTTGTGGGCAATGCGGAAACCGAAGAAGCCCATAGATGCAAAGAGAAGGACAATTAAGAGAGCTCCTACGAAGCCTTGCTCCTGGGCCCAAACAGCGAAGGCAAAGTCCGTATGGGCTTCTGGCAAGTAGAAGAACTTAGATGTACCATTGCCAAAACCTGACCCCAGGAATCCTCCAGACCCTATGGCGATAAGGCCCTGTACAGTCTGGTAACCAGAGGTTGATGCATGAGACCATGGATCAATGATAGTCATAACCCGTTCTAAACGATAGGGCGATATACCAACAAATATAGCGCCTAATACCACAACTGGTGGGATAACCCGCAGTACCCAGTGAAAATCAAGGCCGGCCATTAGCATTAAGAGGAAAGGAAATGCAATAATCAGTACCGCTGTACCCATATCTGGCTGCAAAAGAACCAATCCAAACATAATAATCATAGGCCATAGGGTCTTAGCCAAATAGATTACAAAACGGTCAACAGGATGGGTTTGTATTGGGTCCCCCCCTTCTCCCCGGCGGGGTTGCCTAAAGGTGGGTTTCCAAGGATGTTGGACTAGCTTAACAGAGGCCCAGAGAATAGCTGCTAACTTTGCAAATTCAGAGGGCTGTATAGAGACGGGGCCTAGCATAATCCACCGCCGCGCGCCGTTAACAACCGTCCCAATCCCCATGAGGGCAATTAAAGACAAAATAACGGCGCCCACTATATAGGTTAAGGTCTTAGAGTTAGGCTTAGCTAGCTTTCGATAATCATAATGGTAGACAAAAGCAGCTATACTAGTCGCCACTAGAACAAAACCTATATACTTGAGAACATCCCCAAAAATAAAGGCCCCCCTAGATATATTTTTAGCAAAGGTAGCGGAATAAACATTGAGGACCCCTATAACCACTAAGGCAAAGGTAACAATGACTAGGCCCTGTACATCAGACTTAACAATGCGATGTTGCTGTATGCTTTGAATCAGTTTCACCAACGTATCTACAAAGCCATTACCAACCTTACCTTTGCGCCGTCTTTGAGGGCGTCGCCCCTCCTCTTGCTTAGTCATCTTACGCCTCCTTAGGCTTTACGGCCTCAAGGCGGAAAATAGGTTGCCCCTTAGCGGAGAACTTAGTTTCATACTCCGTCTTTACATTAGGTAAATCTGTCTTATGCAAATCAAAGGTTACCTGTTTCAGTTCCCAGCCACATTCCTTAAACTCTTCTAAGGAGAAATTGAAAAGGTCTTCATTATCCGTCTTAAAGTGAACTTCCCCCCCATCCTTCAAGAGGCGGGCATAGCGATCCAGGAAGGTCCTATAAGTCAAGCGCCGTTTAGCATGACGCGCCTTAGGCCATGGATCACAGAAATTGATGTAGAAGCGATCTACTTCCCCTGGGGCAACAACTTCCTCAATACCAGCAATATCAAAAAGGGTTACCTTAGCATTGGGAGCATCTTGTTCAAAGAGCTTTTGTGCCGCATAATATACGACCCCAATTTGCACTTCAAAACCTAAAAAATTGGCTTCTGGATGGGCTTCTGCCATGCCGGCTATAAACTTGCCCTTACCGGTACCCAACTCCATATAGAGAGGGAGCTCAGGACTCTTGAAGATATCTCTCCATCGACCCTTATACTGTTCTTGTTCATCCATGATGAAATGAGAATCGTACTCGTGAATAGCTTCATCAATCCACGGCTTTCTACGTAAACGCATGGGCTCTCCTTATAAACAATAAATTCATGTGCGACTTATTAGAGCTAGTGAGGATTAGAGGTCCCACCTACCCTATCGTATCAATTATAAGAAATATATGATATTAGAGCAAAAGCTTCTTAATATCAGCCAACATTTGAGGGACCGTACAACCATCATCTGCTAGTAGTTGATCTGGGTCATAGCGGTCATGAAAGGCCTTGCGAATGCCATAGTTTTTCACCTTCATATCACTAGGCCCATAGAAGGAAGCAATGCGTTGGCCAAAGCCCCCATCGAGTATGCCATCCTCCAAGGTGACAACCAATTGGTGGTCATCTTTCAGAGATTCTAACAGCGCCTTATCAATCCCGGAAATGAATTTAGGGTTGATCAATGTCGCTTCAATCCCTTCTTGCGCAAGCTGTTCTGCCAATTCACAAGCTCTGCGGTAGAAATTGCCTAAGCCAATAAGGGCCACACGGGATCCCTTCTTGGTCACTTGGAATGTGTTGAGTTGGCTATAATCAGTTGTATCCGCATGTCCACAAGATTGGACTTGGTCTACAGGTATACGAATCATGACAGGATGTTGATTTTGCTTCATAGCCCAGTCCAACATGGCCAAGAGTTCTTCTTGGTTAGTCGGTGCCAGGTAGACCAAATTAGGAATACCCGCTGTCATAGGTATATCGAAAAAGCCCAAATGAGTTACATCGTTCATGCCATAGACGGAAGCCATATGATTAAGGATGACCGCCCCATTAGAGTTAACGCAGAGATCCTGTACCAGCTGATCGAAGCTTCTTTGTAAGAAGGTGGAGTAGACAGAAAAGACCGGTTTAGCCCCCGCTTTAGCGAGACCAGAAATCATAGCCACTGCTTGTTCTTCTGCAATCCCTACATCCACGTATTGGGACCCTGCGGCCTTCCGCCAAGCTGGTGGAAAGAAACCACTCGGCGTACCCGCTACTAGGGCCACTACAGAGGGATCTTCCTGGATAGCCTTGCCCAAGTAATCTGCTATGATACTAGCGTAAGGTTTTCCCTCAGAGATAGACGTAAACTCACCGGTTTCCAAATCGAAAGGCATCATGTAATGGTAGCGCTCATGATTAGCCTTCTCTTCTGCCAAGGCATAGCCCTTACCCTTTTGTGTAGCCACGTGAAGAACGATAGGGTGGTCTATATCTTTAACCGCTTGGAAGGCCTTAATCAAAGTGCCTATATCGTTACCCTCTTTTACAAAGCGATAATCCAGGTCCATTGCCTTGAAAAGATTATCTTCTCCTTGGCCATTTGTTTCCCGTAAACGGCGAAGCCCCTCATAGATTCCCCCTTGGTTCTCCGCTATGGATTGGTCATTATCATTGACGATGATGATCATATTAGACCCCAAGGTGGCCGCTATGTCTAAGCCTTCAAAGGCTTCCCCACCCGACAGGGATCCATCGCCAACAAGGGCGATAACATTGTGGTCTTGACCTAAGAGATCTCGCCCCTTAGCGAGACCTGTGGCTAAGGACACGGAAGTCGATGTATGGCCAATGTTAAAGAAGTCATGTTCACTTTCATTTGGGTCTGTATAGCCTGTTACGTCATTATAGTGATTAGGATCCAAGAAAGCTTGCGCCCGGCCAGTCAACATCTTGTGAACATAGGACTGATGGGATACGTCATAGACAATCTTATCCTGAGGAGAATTGAAGACATAATGGAGGGCGATAATCATGTCCGCCGCACCCATAGGAGGACCAAAATGACCACCCTTAGTAGCGACTTTTGTCATTAAGGCTTGGCGTGCTTCCTGAGCTAGACTATTCAATTGATCTAGGGATAATTTCTTCACATCTTTTGGGGACTGAATCTTCTCTAATAACATAAGAACCTCTTAGTGATACATATATGGAAAGAGGCCAGTAACCTATGATTACTGGCCTCTTTATCTACCGAATTATTCAGCTGTGAATGGCATCAAAGCAATTGCACGAGCGCGTTTGATAGATGTAGTCAATTTGCGTTGGTGTTTAGCGCATGTACCGGAAATACGACGTGGAAGGATTTTGCCGCGTTCAGTCGTGAAACGACGAAGCTTAGCAACATCTTTGTAGTCGATTTGTTCGATATGGTCAGCGCAGAATACGCAAACTTTTCTTCTTGGCTTTCTGCCTCTATCTCTTCTCATTGCGAATCCTCCTTGTAAGAATTAGTAGGAGTCCTTAATTTAGAACGGAACGTCCTCGTCATTACCACCGCTGCTGAAGCTATCAAAATTGGACCCAGCATCGAAGGAACCTGCGTTCGTATCGAGCCCTTGGCCAACGAAGTTAGCAACAACTTCAGTGACATAACGTTTTTGACCATCCTGAGTTTCATAAGAACGTGTTTGCAAACGACCTTCTACGAAACAACGAGATCCCTTATGAAGGTTGCCCGCTGCTTCGCCGAGCTTGCCCCAAGCAACGCAATTGATGAAAGCAGTTTGTTCTTTCGCTTCTTGCGTTTGGGAATCAATGTAAGTGTTTGTTGCAGCTACGGTAAAAGTAGCCACTGCACGGCCTGTTTTCGTATAACGAACTTCAGGATCACGAGCCAAGTTACCTAGAATTTGTACAGAGTTCATCTAAATTCCTCCCAGGCACACGATTAAGCTTCGTGTTTAACGATCATATGTCTAAGGATCTCATCGTTGATTTTCAATACACGATCGATTTCTTTGATTTCTGCAGGTGCAGCTTCAAAGTTAACGAGTGTGAAGAAACCATCAGTGAATTTTTTCACTGGGTATGCAAGACGACGCTTGCCCCAACGATCTACCTTTTCTACTGTGCCGCCTACACGAGCAATTAAAGCTTCCACTTTTTCAATGACAGCGTTAGTTGCTTCTTCTTCAGCTGGTTTCACAATAACCATGACTTCGTATTTGTTCATACAAAATCACCTCCTCTTTCGGACTAATGGCCCTATCTTCCATAGGGCTAGGAAGCGCTTACCATCGATTAAGCTTTTTAATTATACATGAATCTACAATCTAGGGCAAGTTTTTTCTAGTCAACCTCGACTACCTTAAAAGCACCTGTATTAGGATCGATCATGCCGCCATAAAAATGAACAGATTTAGGGAAGAGAGGATGGTTACGAAGGCGTTCTAAGGTAAATTTAACATTCTCCTCGGACACGCAAAAGCGATCCATCCATTCAATGAGGCCGAACTCGATCATGCGGATGGCCTCAGAGCTGATTCCCTCCCCTTCCATTTTCTTGATGAATTCCGTCGCGTTAAAGTCAATCATCCCACAATTTTCATGTCCCACAACCAAAACATCTTCTACACCCATACCATAATGAGCCACCAAGAGGGATTGGACTACATTATCCAAAGGGGCCGTCACACCATTACCAGCGGTTTTAATTTCTATAACCTCGCCTCGTTTATATCCAAGAGCCTCTTCCATCATAGCTACTAGGCGGGTATCCATACAGGATACAATAGCTAACTTTTTACTAGGTTTGGATGTGAGTTTTTGAGCTGCCACAGTATCTTTAGTAGTCGCCAAGAACTCCTTATTATGAGCTAAGATTTTTTCTAAATCTAACATAGGTTTTCCTCCTATATAGATAGATATATACCTATCTAAAATATAACTTTTCCCCATTGTGAACCTATTCGGTGATTTTTTCAATGCTCAAGAATAACTTTTTTAAATTTTTTCTACTAAAAGACTCCCCATAGGTCCCAACATTTATGAATGAGCGCTTTTGAACAACAAGCACAAAAAACTCCAAATTAGCAAAGGATAGAGAGGCCCCCCATACATGAAAGGCCCTATAAACAATCTATAGAATTTATTGTCAGAGAGAAGAAAAACAAGTACAATAAAACCTGTTAAGAAACTATTTAGCATATATGAGTCTGACACCCATCAGGCCCTATAAGGAGACCAACATGGCTACTATTAATGAAAATTATAACCGCTTACAAGGTTCCTACCTCTTCGCCAACATCGCTAAGAAGATAGCAGACTACCAAGCGGCTCATCCAGATGCTGATATCATTCGCTTGGGTATTGGCGACGTAACCTTACCACTCGTACCTGCTGTCATTGAAGCTATGCACAAGGCTGTTGACGAAATGGGCCAACAAGAAACCTTCCGCGGCTATGGCCCTGAACAAGGCTACGACTTCCTCCGCAAGGCCATCGTAGAAGGAGACTACAAACCATTAGGCCTGGACATCCAAGAAGACGAAGTTTTCGTATCTGACGGGGCTAAGTCCGATGTCGGTAACATCCAAGAAATCTTCTCCCAAGACTGTGTGATTGCTATTTGCGACCCTGTATACCCTGTATACTTGGACTCCAATGTCATGGCAGGCCGCACTGGTGAAAACAAAGAAGGCGCCTTCGAAAAGGTTGTCTACCTCCCTACTACAGCGGAAAACAACTTTGAACCAGAATTGCCTACCACCCATGTAGACATTGTTTACCTCTGCTGCCCTAACAACCCAACAGGGACAGTCCTCTCCCGCCAAGCGCTCAAGACATGGGTTGACTACTGTAACGAACATGATGCGGTTCTCATGTTCGACTCCGCCTATGAAGCTTTCATCTCCGATCCTAATACGGTAAAATCCATCTACGAAATCCCTGGGGCTAAAACCTGCGCCATCGAATTCCGTTCCTTCTCCAAGACAGCTGGTTTCACTGGTACCCGTTGCGCTTACACCATCGTTCCTCACAAATTAAAGGTAAAGAATGCATCTGGTCAAAAGCAAGAACTCAACCCTCTCTGGAACCGCCGTCAATGCACTAAATTCAATGGCGTTCCTTACATCACCCAACGGGCTGCAGAAGCTGTTTACTCCCCAGAAGGGCGTGAGCAAACCCAAGCTAACATCGCCTACTACAAGGAAAATGCCCGCATCATCCGGGAAGGCCTCGAATCTATCGGGCTCACCGTATTCGGCGGCACTGATGCACCATACATCTGGCTTAAGACACCGGGCTCCATGACATCTTGGGAATTCTTCGACTACCTCTTGGAAAAAGCCAATATCGTATCCACACCAGGGTCCGGCTTTGGTCCGTGTGGCGAAGGCTACCTCCGCTTAACCGCTTTCGGTTCCCGCGAAAATACAATCCGTGCCGTAGATCGCATCAAACAACTCAAATTCTAATCAAGGCCTACACCTCCTAGCTTGCATGCAAGCTAGGAGGTGTCTTTTTATGCATTCACAAAAATCATGTATGTATTTTATAAATATTACATACAAATAGGGTGTAATTCGTTATAATAAAAGAAAGAGATAGTATATTCTTTCTACTATATATGTAGTATTCAAAGCCTCATAAAGGAGTGATTGCCATGAAAGAACAAATGGCCTACTTCACCGATGTATATTGTGGGTGGTGCTATGGTTTCCATCACCATTTGCTAACCTTTTTAAAAGACCATCCAGAGATTGAATTAAGTGTCATTCCCAGTGGTCTCTTTGCCGGTTCCCGTGTCAAACCCATAGGCGAGCTCACACAGATTCCTTCCATCAACCAATCAATCCAAGAAATCTATCAAGTGGATTTTTCAGGACAAGACCGCCTCTTTCAAGAGGGGGCTTATCGCATGAATTCAGATCATCCTAGTGCCATCCTGGCTCTCATTAAGCACCATACAAAAGGTTCAGCTGTACTGAAGGCCCTAGGACTCATGCAAGAAGCCTTTTTCAAGGATGGTAAACCGCTAGACCAGGTTGCTACCTATCTTCCCATCATTCAGGATATAGGCCTGGCCGATCAAATCGGTAAGGACGACCTAGCTAAAGCTTTAGAAAATCCAGAATTAGCCTATGAAGAATACCGTAAGGCTAGAGCCCTGGGTGTTGAATCCTATCCAACCCTGGCCATAGCCCACAATGGAGGCTGGTACAAGCTCAAAGGCCAAGACATGGAAGACTTACAAGACAATTACCATAAAATTATCAACCTCCCTCTCAAGAGCTTTGGCTGCATAGGTTGCTAGGCCTATTTCATTACTTTCTTTGGTTTTATAAAACATTCTTAGTTTTTTAATAATTTGTGTATTTTATCTAAAAAGTTATGTTTACTTAACCCTTATTTTATCTCATACCCGAGGTGTAGATATGGACACAAAATCCAAAATCAAAGAGGCTGCTTATCGTTTGTTTGAAAAAGAATCCTTTTCCCGTATTACCTGTAGTCAGATTATTAATGAATCCGGAGTTTCTAGACGGACTTTCTACAACCACTTTCCTGACAAGTATGAGCTCATGTACAACTATTACGAAGACCTCATCGTAGACAGGCTCTTCGGCCCTGCCGGCATGCCTCCATCTCTCAATGCAGAAACATGGGAGAAATTCTCTAATGTCTTCTTCGACCTCTTACACGAACGGCATACCTTCTACAACAATATGACATCCACACCAGATGACAAATCGGAATTTACAAAATTTATCTATGGTTATGCGGTTAACTTTTACAGCAACCTCCGCAAACGCCATAAGAATCGTGAACACTTAGCCCCCACCGAAAAGGTCACTATCCGCGCCTTCTGTGCAGCCTTCATTTCCTTAGTGAGGGACTTCATGGATTCTAAGATGGAACTAACCTCCCAACAGGCTACGGCCATCCTCAAGCGGATGATCCCTGCAGAATACCGGCAGTACTAAAAAATACCAAATTCTTCTAACTACTAGATAGTATCGCTAAGGATTAACAACAAGAGACAAGCAGGAAAAAGAAAAGAGCCCCTAGCATCTGCTAGGGGCTCTTTTCTTGGATTATAGAGGGAGTTTTATCGAATAAAACTAACCTGTAAGCTTTCGCTTACGTATGTATTATATAAAAGAAGGAACTATATAACAGTGACCAGCGCTACATCCTACTAGCCAAGGAATGTAGTAAAAGGATAGTTGTCTAGGGGCACACTCTTACCAACGACTAGGCAAAAGTCCAGCTCCTCTTACAGCCTAGAATGACCTATGATAAAATAAGCTTATAAAATACATAGTATAGTAATTTATTATATAGGAGGTCATTATGACTATTCGTATCGGCATTGTAGGCTACGGCAACCTAGGTCGTGGCGTAGAAGCAGCAGTGAATTTACAAAAGGATATGGAGCTAGTAGGGGTATTCTCCCGTCGTCCTGGTATTAAGACCCTTTCTGGTATCCCATCCTACACCATGGACCAAGTAGAATCCTTCAAGGGAAAAATCGACGTCATGGTCTTGTGCGGCGGCTCTGCTACCGATTTGATTGATCAAACGCCTGCTATCGCCAAGCACTTTACCTGCATCGACTCCTTCGATACCCATGCCCGCATCCCAGAGCACTTTGCCAATGTAGACAAAGTTGCCAAAGAAGCTGGCACGGCTGCTCTTATCTCCTGCGGATGGGACCCAGGTATGTTCTCTCTCCAACGGGTCTTTGCTGAAAGCATCCTCCCTCAAGGCAAATCATATACCTTCTGGGGCCGTGGGGTCTCCCAAGGGCACTCTGATGCCATCCGTCGCATTAATGGTGTCCTCGATGCCCGTCAATATACCTGCCCTAAGGAAGAATACTTAGAAGCTATTCGCCAAGGACAAACCCCTGATGTAGATGCTTACAAGGGCCACTTGCGGGACTGCTATGTAGTAGCAGCTCCTGACGCAGACAAGGCTGCTATTGAAAAAGAAATCAAGACCATGGAAAACTACTTTGTAGGTTATGAAACAGTGGTTCACTTTATCTCCCAAGAAGAGTTAGACCGCGACCATAAGGGCATCCCTCATGGCGGTTTCGTTCTCCGGTCCGGGGAAACTACAGATAAAACCCGCCATGTCATCGAATACTCCCTCAAATTGGATTCCAACCCTGAATTTACAGGTGCTGTTTTAACGGCCTATGCCCGTGGCATCTACCGCCTATCCCAACACGGTGGTCGAGGTTGCTTCACGGTATTTGACATTGCCCCTGCTTGGATTTCTCCTGAGTCCCCTGAAGAATTGCGAGCTCATTCCTTATAAATAAAACTTTATAAATCTAAAAGAAGCCCTAAGGGCTTCTTTTTTTATTCTTATCACAGAATCACGCAATCTTGTTCTTTCCGTTCCCCTATCCCCCAGGTATAAACATTGATAATGTCATCTAATATATATACACGTAAGGAATCAATAGATTGATTAATAATACGGCTGGCTTGTCGCATCATAATATCATATTGCTTTTTATCAAGTAAGGCTTCAAAGGCGGATTTCTGCACACGAACCCCATATCGTTCCAAGCATTTAACCAGCCTCTGCCTAGTTTTATTATCCACCACATCGTATATGACTAGCACTATAAACTTTTTCATATTAATGTATCTCCAATGGACTATATAACTCTAAATCCTCATGAATTATAGCTGATGCATAGGACTTGCACTGAGCATAAATGGATTCTCGATAGGTCTTTTTGGCCTCTATATATTGGTTCTCAGTACGGATTTTCTTATTATAAGCAAGTAAGAATTGTTTGCGCCCCTCTGTGTTCAAATAACAGGCGTCTTCAGTCATATTAAAATCCTTTTCATCTAACATATTTCGATGAACTATATTTAATACCATAGCATCAATAATAGGTGCTCGCCACTCCTCTATTAAGTCTGATGCAAGTGCAGGATGTCCTTTTGCGATACTATGCATACACCCAACAAAAGGATGCAATCCTGCATTCATAATTCCCGCAAGAATCTCATTAAAAAGCATACTATATCCGAGGCCAAGCATAGCATTAAATGGATCTCTAGGAGGCTGTTTAGACCTTTTATCAAACTTAAACGGCTCAGGAACAATCTTCCCTAAAGCTTCAAAATAAATTCGACTAATTATTCCTTCATATCCCATCAACTCATTTAGGTCAGAGCTCTCACCAATATGCCGGCGAACAGCCTTTATATTGTCAATCTGCGAATCAATAGACATATCTTCTTCCAGATTACGTGCATACCGACGTAGTAGCGTCAATTGATTCCGAACTTTAGCACGTATAATTTTTCTCGATAAAGCTATCCTGAATGCATCATTCTCGATTAAGTCAAATTGTTTTTTATGTTTAAGAATATCAATCGAATTAGTATTTATCACGGTACCAAAGTATTTCCCATACCCAGATAACCAAGTAATAGGAATGCCTCTAGCTATAAAGTCCGTCATCAACGAACTAGAAATATGTACATTATCAAAGACAGTTACATCCTCAACACGCTCTAAGGGGATTTCAAACAGAACCTCATTATTGCGACCCACTATTACATGTCCACCTCGACGTTTTATGAAAGATCCTGGTTCAGTTACATACAATGTTGACACATACTACACACCCTTCTATTTAAAAATTAACAAATACACTCTTCCCCCGTATTGGGGATTAATTAAATAACAGCAACTTCGGACGAATCCGAATATGCGACTTTTGTTTGATGCGTTTCCGTCCCCGTATTGGGGATTAATTAAATAACCGGTAGCAATTGGGGCGTTCTACAGGCCAAACGAACGCATCATGTTTCCGTCCCCGTATTGGGGATTAATTAAATAACTCATCACATAGTCTTTAGATCTCAACTAGGTACAAGTGAGTTTCCGTCCCCGTATTGGGGATTAATTAAATAACCAAAATACTGTAGGCGGTAATAACGCCGTAGCGTTCGGCGAGAAGTTTCCGTCCCCGTATTGGGGATTAATTAAATAACACTTTGTTGTTGGTAGCAGTAATTTTATTGTTATTAGCAGTAAGTTTCCGTCCCCGTATTGGGGATTAATTAAATAACGGGGTGGTACTACATGAGTATAGTTATCTTGGCTTTATTCGGTTTCCGTCCCCGTATTGGGGATTAATTAAATAACCCCTATAAAGGGGTGAAAGGAAAATGTTATGAAACACCAGTTTCCGTCCCCGTATTGTGGATTAATTAAATAACAAATGGGTGTCTAACATCTGAAGACACACATTCTTGAGTTTCCGTCCCCGTATTGGGGATTAATTAAATAACATACCATGGCCATCAAGACGGTGCTTAAACGCCTCTTATCTGTTTCCGTCCCCGTATTGGGGATTAATTAAATAACGGAGACACTCTGTGGAACATTGCCAGCGAGGCATGCCCAGGTTTCCGTCCCCGTATTGGGGATTAATTAAATAACTTGGTACTCCCTTTTGATTTCATCGGCAAATATAGGGTTTCCGTCCCCGTATTGGGGATTAATTAAATAACACTCGTAATACAACGGAGGGATATATGAACGAATTACAAAGTTTCCGTCCCCGTATTGGGGATTAATTAAATAACAATAATAATGGAAAGTACAAAAAATGTTTATACCGTACCTTGTTTCCGTCCCCGTATTGGGGATTAATTAAATAACCTTTTGGTTGTGTGAGATATATTTATAATTATTTTCTAGAGTTTCCGTCCCCGTATTGGGGATTAATTAAATAACCAGCAGACGCCGCCGGTACAAAGTGCTTTACCAAATCCTTGTGTTTCCGTCCCCGTATTGGGGATTAATTAAATAACCTATCATCAAAGATTTAAAATATTTTGATAATTCACTTCCTATAAAGTTTCCGTCCCCGTATTGGGGATTAATTAAATAACGATATTGATTTTGACGAATTAATAGAAGTAATAAAAAAAGAAGTTTCCGTCCCCGTATTGGGGATTAATTAAATAACATGATGACGGAGAGGAAGATTATATTTACTTTTGTATCCGCCAGTTTCCGTCCCCGTATTGGGGATTAATTAAATAACGAACATTTTGCAAGGTATGAAAACGGCAAGGTGTACCTTTGGTTTCCGTCCCCGTATTGGGGATTAATTAAATAACCTATAGAGCCATAATGGCATATACTTTAGAATTTAACTCGTTTCCGTCCCCGTATTGGGGATTAATTAAATAACCCTACCTCTGAAAATTAGTATAACTACAATGCCCACATTAATAGTAACGGCGGAACCATGAAACAACTACAAGTAAACAATGAATTGTTTTTAAATAATGCTCTAACCTTCGGTTCTATCTATATCGGCGCAGTTCATATGCATTTTCAGCAAGAATCACATTTAATATTATAGCAACAGATAAAAAATTTTCAAAATCGATTAGGAATTATATATTTAGCATAATTCTCCAATAATATACTCATTAAGCAGATCATAAACTAACTTTTTACGTGGTTTAGATTCATCAATGATAGTATAAAATACTTTCCTAATATCCTGGAAGAAAGAATGTAACGATTGTATTCCTACTTTTTTACAGATATCAGCCTCTACAAATACAACCATTTCATGAGCGAGTCTATTTCTAATCTCTTGTTCAACTTTACGAATACTTTCTAATTGTGAAACTAAAGTACTATCAACATTTTTCATTTCTCGAATCATATTGAGTAAATGATACAAAGAATATTCAATACAATCTTGTCTATAGGCTCTGTTGTTTTTAGCCCAAGAACTATACAGTTCGGGGTATTCCTTCTCAAATAAGCCCATATCAATTTTATCTCTTTTCTTAGATCCTTCGCACACGTTAGACCATCTAACATCCCAGTATTTAGCAAGATAAAAACGCATTAACCTACTCATGAATGGAGAGATTTTCAAAATAAAATCTTCAATTTGTCCCTGCTTCAGACGAACTTCCATTAACATCAGATATTCGTCCAGTTCAATAATCTTACGTTCATCATATACAGAAGTAATGGAGTCAGAACCTACTCTACAACATATCTTAATAGCATCGTTATACTTTAAATTCAACCGATTTTGTGCATGTTTTAAAGCTATATTAATGCCATCATCCGTCCGAGTATTTTGTGGGAAAGTATTCTGATATGATGCAAATAGCATCTTAGCCTTAGAATAGTCATAGCTACGTAAAGCAGTAATTAACTCTAGCTTTAATCTATTTCTTTTTAGGTAGTTTAGGTGTGGCTCATGACATCGACAAGGAGATGAGGCTTCCGAATCTATGTTACATTCAATTGCAGTTTCAATGTCTTCATCATCTTGTAAAGCAGCTTCAGATCGATTAGAAGATTTTTGTGGTGAATCTACCTGAATTCCAATAACATCATCATATTCAATAGATAAATATGACATTATTTCCTTCATTTGTGGCGTGCCAGAACTTAAATTGAGTAGGATTTCTGAATCAGGATATTTTTCACGCAATCGATAAAAATCATCTACTATTGGCATTAATGCATCAATTTTATGGACATCTACCAAGTCAGTTTTTATCAATTCAATTGCGACTATCTCATCTACGCTCTTAATTGCCTTAGTATAAACTCCTCTATTCTCTTCTTTTTCTACCATTTCCTTACTGAGAAAAAGAACTAGCTTGTCAGGATGGTAATGCCGTAAGATATGGAGCATGGCCCCATCATGACACCCTCGAATAGGATCCGTATCACCAACTGCTGAGTATAATATCCGCATTAACGTTTCTCCTCCTCCAACTCAACAAAAACACCACCCATACCCAGAGCCGTTTTAATGCCAACTCCCGTATACTGAGCATAGTATGATAACAAAGCCATCACTTTGCGCATAATCAAATTATATTTAAAGTCCAGGATAAATTTCCCTTTAAATCCATTGATATAAACACCCTCTAACCCAAACTTCTGGGTTTGCAATGCGTAGTATCTAACTCTGCTAGCACTTTCTATAGCCTGTAGTAAATCCTCAGATTCCATATGCTCACAAGAGCTAAATAGATTCCACCGTTTTAACAAATAACGATAAATTCTAAAAGCTTCAGGATATATAGCATATCGTCCATCGACTTTAAACGTAGTTGGGCTCATAAACCGTAAATCAACGGCCCTATATTCACTACTCTCTGTTAAAAACCGACTCACTAATTCTTGATAATTCGTTTCTTCTAGAATTTTACGTCCCATCACATACAGATATCCATTTTTTTGTTTCAGAAATACAGAATCAGGAAGTTCATATATAACTCGCACTAATCGTTCTACTGATTCACGCGTAAACGCTGCGACCCGCCAAAGATACACCTGTTTTTCTTTATCAAAATATAGAAACTGACTATAAGGACGAATACTATAAGTATGTAACTCTTGTGCATAGGCAGGAGAAATGGACTCCATAATGAGCCCGTGCAAAACACTGCCAATAGATTGAACTAATTTAATCGATGAATCTACTTTGACACTGAGTTCTACAATCATAAGTTCAGTATTAGATGCAGGCAATGCGAACTCCTCCTACTTCCCATAGTTTATGATTCCACTCTGTCAGCTTAATCATGCGCGGAGATATTTTTTTATCTTTATACACATGCTTATGTTTATAGAATTGAATATCTAGTATCGTTTTTATTACATTTATCCCTTCAAAATAATTATCCTTAAAGATAGTCATTATAATAGATTTCTGTAAAAATCCCGTGTTACCACCTAAATAAGCATTAGCCAATTCGGCTTGATTCCATACAGATTGTGGAAGATTGTGAAATTCTCTCTTTAAAATTTCATGATCTCGTTGATATGAGGCTTCTACAATTTCAAGTAAATCATTGACAGTATAAATTCCTATATTACTCGTCATACTCGTATCAAGCGTACATGAAAATTCAAATACATTACCTGGTAGTATAAATTCTCTCCTTACGGAAATTGAGTTTCTACTATCTACCTCTACCCCATGATCTACTTTCCGTAAGACCTCTGTAGTTACATTCTTATCTGGTTTCGCATCAGAGACGGAGACTCCTCTAAAAACACTAGACAATGCGCCTTTTAAAGTTTCACCGTGTCCATCCACTAGGCAAGATATTGCTTGATTTACTTTACTTTCTGCACTTCTGAGTATATTATTGATAGTCTTCTTTCGTTCTCTAAAATCATATATATTCCGATGTGCTTCCGGAATTTCGCACAATTCATCCTTCAACTCTCCTCTTAATCGAGAATTTTGTAGAATTATATGTTCAATTAGAGCTTTATCAATCATACCTTTAATTGATGACCCTGGTATATAAATATGACCTCTAGCATCTCTCAACTGTGGAATAATATCATTTAAAGAGTTCTTCCGATTGTCTCTCTTGTAGTGAGACACCATAACACTCTTGACAGCAGCCCCTAGAGTATTTCTATTAACATTTCTTCTTCCCAATGTATCCACAGCCCACTGATACATACTACGACCATCTTGTTTTGGTAACTCATACATCAAATACTGCTCAAAACTATCTAATGCACGAAAACGATTTAATAATTTAAACCATTCCTTTTGGTCCAAAATATAAACTTCTCCAGATTCATAATTAAACATATAATCTTTAGTATTTAACTCACTTGAACCGCTTATATTTGTGGGTCCAATAATTTGGAGTTTTAATTTAGCTGTTTTCACCCTCTCACTCACTTCAATCCACTCCTATCCAAAAGCCACATCCATTACGATAAATTGTATACGGTAAAACACTTGATTGAATAGATAACATTCGTCCATGCGAGGCTTTGGGACAAACAGATCCCTCCGCCAAAGCATAATAACTATTTCGTTTATATTGAAGTGCCGCATTCTCAACAACTACAAATCCACTGCGCTTCTTTAGTTTAAACGACCCCTTCTTTAGTAGGTTAAGCTCATCAGGCTCAATTGGAACACATGTACTGATGCACATTTGTAGTGAGCTTTTCTTATTGTTAATCATCTCATACAAAGCTTTATCATCTTCGTACAAGCCATCTTCATCTAATAGGATAGGGTCCTCTGCTAATTCAAATTTTCCCCATCCACTTGATCGTTTACCACCTATACCACTATATCCCAGGCGTTCAAGAATTGATTCAAACAAGCTACGGCAGGATTCATCCGCGAAGCCCACAACTATGTATAAACCCGCTTTCTCAACAAATCGATAGCTCCCTACATAATAAGGGCGACTTTGCTCTCCTCGCATATTCACTTGGGTCATTGTATTTTCTTGACCAAAAACAGGCTCTGTAACTTCTATTTTTTCACGTACTAATCGAGAAAAATGTTGTACCCTTGAGGTGCGCAAAAATTCATGCCGTTTTAATCTCTTTCGCTTCGTAGCTTCTATTTTAACCTCTGCATAACTAGTAATTTGATTCTCTGGTACTTCTATTCTCATCATAGGAACAGGCGTATATAGCTCTAACCCTTCTACTCCCTGATAATATGGAAAAAGACTAGAAATAAGAATTTGTTCTTTTGTCACTAATCCAACAAAATCTTGTAATATTTCCCCATCATGTGACAGCTCTGAACAACAAGCGCCAAAGAAGGAGTCCGAAGAAAACATAAGAGATGTATTCTCTAATGTTCCTCCTTGCGCAACATCTCCAAAGTGAACTGGCGTTACAAAGTGTAAGGGGTATACATAATAATCCATAACCTCTCCCTATTATCTAATAGCGGATAGAATAACGTCTTTTGTTGTTTCCACCTGACCTATAGTTTCCATATCATTTATGGTTATGTTCACGCGGCCATACCCACGAGATCCATGACCACCTAAATAATCTATCTCTAATAATGTTAAACCATCTTTTAGGGTCTTTAAATCCGTAGTAAGATCCTCTTCAGATTCAACATTGTACACAAGTTTAAAGTCAAATTTCATCCCAGCAGGAACCCGTTCTATTTGCCGTGGGTTTGCTACACCACTAAAACGGTTTATAGTATTTTCAAACTTAACCTCACCCATAAAGGTATCTGTGTCTATATTACTAAATAATTCCTTGCTCTCCTCCGTCACAAAAAGATCATAGAATTGAAGTCGTGCTTGCTTAACAGGATTAACCGACCCAAAAAGCCGTTTAATAATCAGATTATCATCTCCAATATCATTAAGTAAATAATTATCACACTGATTGCGAGCCAACAAGGTACGAAGTTTCCCTTTCAAAGAACTTCCTGGAATAATTGGTTCTTGTGTTAACACATCTCTTACAAAAGGCGTATCAACAGAGCCAATAGGAGCAAAATCACTACTTGCGCCAATATGCATTCCTGTTTCGACTGTTAATATACCAGAAAATAAAATCTTACCACATAAACGTTTTTGTCTATTATCTGCAGTTTCCATAATTTATACCCTCACCATATCAACTATTGCTTAATGTAACAGAACGATATTTATAAAAGGCAACCAATGCCTCTACATACTTACACATGAGCTCATAATGTTTAACACTATTTCCAATACTATCTATCATTAGAATTAATTCACTTTTTTCTATGAATGATTTCATCGGATACCGCCTATTGACCTCAATACGACCAGCTTGATACAACAGATTCGTTTTTAAAAACCGAACTTCAAATTCAATATCAGACGGTAATTCGCTAAAATTTCTATTTTTTGCTTGTTCTATGCTTAATTTATTTTTAATAGCTACTACATTGCCTAGCACTTTCCTTAATTGTGCATAGGTTAACAGCATACTATTACCCTTTTTATTTAGTTCTAACCGTTCTATTACGCTTTCAGCTTTTTTCACTAGATCTACTGAAAAATCAAATACTTGTTCACTCATAATATCCCTCTTATTCCGTATCTCGCATATAATAAACGATTAAATTTAAGGCTGTTAATAACGCTTTACAATCATCATTACTACGAATCCATCTATTCATCGTATCAACAAATACGACATAATCTTTATGACATGGATTTTCTCGTCCCGGTTCAAGCCGTGACAAGAAATAAAGAATTCTTGCTATATTAACATGATTGGTATTATTACGATCATCTATAATATCATTTAACAAGCCCATTAACTTATAAACAAAACTCTTACCTAATGCCATTTTAGATGGGTTATCAGCGGTAATTCCTGGGATAGTAAAAAATTCTTGTATAGTAGAAAGTTTATCCCCTAACACGTCGCCATCCAAATCATCCCAACTATATATATGATTACAAGTTAATCTTTCTCCTTGACTAGCTGTTTCAAAGCCAAATAAGGCGATACTATTCTTGTATGGCTGATTTTTTGCAGCACTTTCAAGTAAGCCTGTAATCTTAGCCATCTGACTAATAGGATAGGATGGAGAAAATAACGCTAGCCCTGCCGACATTGTTATCTTACCAGCTGAAAATTCATACAATTTATTATTAATATCTATTGCCAGTTCTAATAATTCATCCCACGCGCCTACGAGGAATACATCATCACCGCCAGAATAAATAACATGAACATTACGGCTACCAATTGTTGCATCATTCCAAATCGAATATGGTAGAGAATCAGCAACAACACTAGCCATATCACCCTTAGCCATCTTATTAACAGCTACTTTAAAGAACATAGATAAGTCTCTCGATAAGTCAGCATAACGAGATAATGTGCCGTATTTATAAGGGTTTTCAACATCATCACTCAAAAATCCACCAATGAAGGCCGCCCCTAAATTATCAACATCAGCTCGTAGAACACCAAGGCGCTTAATCCCTTTTCGATCACTTGTACCACTGCATTTAGCTAAATCTTCAAATTCATAAACTTTACCATTTTCATCTCGTGCTACATGATCAGCAATCCAAAGTCTGTTATATACACGCTCTCCAGTAAGCGACCTATTCTTTGAATAAATCCTTACGATTGTATGTGATACACGCATTCTATCCAATGCTTTTTCATCAACTACATAAAGGTACGTACAGACACTTTCCCCACTGTATATACTAATAGGATTAGAACTATCATTATCCTCTTTAGGTATAGCTATGACAAATACACTGTCCTCGTGATCAACAATTTGTTTACCCAGCTTGAACAAATTAGTACAAGTCTCGCAAGCATACGTATCTGTATCATCTCCATATGGAAGTAATTTCTTAGTCGAAGCATGGCAAATAGAACATTCCCTTTCACCGTCTACAAGCGCATTGTATTCACTATCGGAATCAAATAACTTAGCTAAATTCTCTTCAGAGTATCGATTTAATTTAGCATCATTAACCGACTTACTAACTTGTCGAAAAATATTTCGTTGTGAACTAGACGCCATCAAATCATTAGCTGATGCAGACGCAAAACCGAAAGCAATGTATAACTGTGTTCCAAACTGTTGTAACAACCAAGTATTGACATGATCTTGAAAAGATCTCAACTGTTTATCTATTAATTCAGTATTAGGTGCCAATATATAAAAATGACCGCCACCACTATAAATCAAATTAACTCTAGATAAGCATAATTTTGATAATAATTCATCTAAAACTTGTTCCATCAATATTTCTAAATAGAAAGAACGTCCTCGTAATGATTTTAAAGCCCCCTTAGATGGAATCGTATAAATAAATTGTTGAATTCCAGAAATATCACCTGAAATAAGTTTAAAGCTTTCTCTATCTCGGAAGGATTTCTTCTCTTCAAAACACGCCTTCCTATAATCATGGATTCCTTCTGCCTCAAAGTACATGGCCATAGATATTGCAATAGCAGCTGTTATTTTCGAATGCATATATAAAGATATATCTGGTGATTCTTCAGTCACTGTACTAGATGGTACATAGGATACAGCATCCTCGTATATCCTTAGCAATTCATTAATACTCATAGTATCAATAGATTGCTTTTCAAAATTGTTTTCCAGGACGTCATATATTTTTTGATATTTATCAAGACTCGCCCTAATGTCACAATCTGTAGGATAATTAAAATGCTCCTCTATATTAAGACCTCGTAATGGATAGGACAGTTTATTTTTGCTAGTTTTTCCACCAAAAACCCGAAAAATAGATTGCAAGGGAATCTCTTTATCAAATTTTGATATATTTAGCTCTCCAACTTCACCTTCATCATACTCTCGACGGTCAACAGCTGCCGCAATATTATCTGCTTCGTACACGATATAGGCATAATCATCATTTAATATATGGCTAGCAGCAGCTAATTCTTTAGCATGATGATAGCGAACAGAATGTAATATCTGTTGTTTTTCCTCTGATCCCTGAATATATGGCTCAAGAAAATCACCACCACGCTTCGAATGCGCACCAGTCAGTTTATTGGCACGATAAACAATCTTACCAACATCATGTAATAGGGCCCCTTTAACAAGTGAATCCCACTTACCCATTACATCACCTCCACACAAACACAAAAATGTATAGTTTAATTATACTCTCATTTTATCTGCTTTCAATATATACCCTAACGATCCTTTAGCACAGATTTCACAATATTTAACTACATCTAATTTGTGCTATAATAAGAGTTCAATAAGTATTCTATCTATATAAGAATTCATAATAAAAGGTGGTACTATGAGCACAAATCTTGAAGTAGGCATCGTTGGCCTTCCAAACGTTGGTAAAAGTACATTGTTTAACGCCATTACAAAGGCTGGTGCAGAAGCAGCTAACTACCCATTCTGTACCATCGAACCAAACGTAGGTGTGGTTGATGTTCCCGATGACCGCCTCCCTAAATTAGCCGACATGTTCAATTCCAAGAAAATCCTTCCTGCGGCTATGCGCTTTGTAGATATCGCAGGTCTCGTAGAAGGCGCTTCCAAAGGCGAAGGCTTGGGCAATAAATTCCTTTCCCACATCCGCCAAGTGGATGCTATCGCTCAAGTTATCCGCTGCTTCGAAGACCCTAACATCACTCACGTAGCGGGCTCTATCGATCCAATTCGGGACATCGAAATCATCAATACAGAACTCTGCTTGGCCGATTTGGATTCCGTGGAAAAACGGAAACAACGGATTGAAAAAATTGCTAAGTCCGGTGATAAGGCAGCTCGTGCTGAACTTCCTCTCTTGGACCGTATCATCGAAGCCCTTGGAGAAGCAAAACCTGTGCGTGCCCTCGGCCTCGACGAAGACGAAATGGATATGATCAAGGAGCTTACCCTCTTAACAGCTAAGCCTTCCCTCTTCGTCTGCAACATCTCCGAAGACGAAGTAGGTGACTACTCCGGCAATGAGCTGGTTAAAAAAGTAGAGGCCTACGCGGCTAACGAAGGGTCTGGCATCGTGGTTGTATCTGCCCGCATCGAATCGGAAATTGCAGAATTATCCGACGAAGAAGCCTCTGCCTTTTTAGCTGACCTTGGGGTTGAAGAATCCGGCCTTAAGAAGCTCATCAAGGCTGCTTATGGTCTTCTGGGCCTCATCAACTACTTTACTGCAGGTCCTATGGAAACCCGTGCCTGGACGATCGTCAATGGCACCAAGGCTCCACAAGCAGCGGGTAAAATCCACTCGGACATCGAAAAAGGCTTTATTCGTGCAGAAATCGTTGCCTTTGACGACCTCATGGCTTGCGGCTCCCAAAATGCAGCTAAGGAAAAAGGCTTAGTTCGCCTAGAAGGTAAAGACTACGTCATGAAAGACGGAGATGTGACCCACTTCCGTTTCAACGTATAAGACCGTAAGTAAACAAGCACTCATAGGCTTAAAGAAAACACAAATAAATCAAATATTCTGATAGGACCCAATACTAAAATAGTACCTATCAGAGCAAAAAGGACTGCATAGGATGCCATAAGGCGCATCCTATGCAGTCCTTTTATATGTTAAATTATTCTTTGCCGTCATAGGGTAAAGCCATCTTCCCTTTTTCATACCAGAAGAAGCCAGACCCACTAATGAGCCCTTCCTCCATAATCTTCTTAACCTGACCTACTAAAGAAGGATTGATTTCTATAGCTAATCCACAACGGTTGTCTAGTTCTGGCGGTGTCGCCATAAGTTGATGGGGGACTTTCTTCTGGGTCAAGAGCTTGTCCGTCTTATCGCCAAAGTAGTAAGAAGTGAAAAGAATTAATAGCTTCTTATTTCCCATCTTAAGATCCTCCTCCCTTTAGGCGGCTTCCTAGCTTATAACTTAACTAAGTTATCCCCCACAATAGCGTCGGTAATGGCGTACATATTAGTAATAGACCCTACCCCTACTTGGTCTTTAAGGCCATAGAAGTCCAGACAAATACCACAAGCCCCTATTTCCACACCAGCTTCAGCCAACTTCTTAATCGATTCTAGGTGGACAGAGTCCTTGGTAACCATCTTGACACTACTATTAATAAAATAGATTTTAGATGGTTTTACATCTGCCTCTACTAGGCATACCCAAAAGGTCTTCATAAGGTTACGACCTAGATCTTGGCTACCTTCACCCAAATAATCCTTGGTCATGAGGAGGACCCGGCCCCCATAATTACCCGCTTCTAGAGCGCTACCACTAGGTTGACTTTCCTGAGGTTCCCCTATATGAGGGGTCATGGTCAAATAAAAGTCCTTTCCATCTTGACGGATGGCCACCCCATAACCGCGAGACTTGCCGAATTTTTCAACATTATCCCGACTCACTTCATTATCCACAATGGTGGTGAGGATAGCTTCAGGATTGGCATCACTGACTTTCTTACTTTCAATGACAGGTTTTGGACACAAGCTGCCACGAACATCAATAGTAATATTTTTTTCAGGCATGATTAGCTCCTTCTTTTCGTACAACAAGGCCTCTGCACTTAGGCCTCAAAACTCTCCTATCCTGTTACCCGGAGGGATAATCCGGAAAAGGCCTCTACCGATCCTATTAGGCTAGCAGCCGGCGTATGTGCCTCTTCTAAGGCCGCAACCAAGGCCGCCCCTTGGTCTCTAGGCAAGGCGAACAGGAGTCCTCCCGATGTTTGTGGATCGAAGAGGATATCCATCCACACGGGATCTAAGTGAGGATCTAGTTGGAGGTCCACAATAGCCTTGCGATTACCATAAGAAGCAGCCGGTACTAGGCCCATTTGAGCCGCCTCAAGGACTTGATCGAAGAGGGGCAAGTCAAGGGCTTTAATATGAAAGGTCATCCCTGAAGCCGAAGCCATTTCCACCGCATGGCCCATGAGGGAGAAACCTGTCACATCCGTACAGGCATGGATATCAAAGTCCTTGGCCACCTGGGCTGCCCCTTTATTGAGGGTAGACATAGAGATCACAGCCTGGTCTGTCCCCTGTTGGAAAAGATCTGCCTTGAGGGCGTTATTCATAATTCCCGTCCCTAATGGCTTGGTGAGGACCAGTACATCCCCCTCTTGGGCGCCCTTATTCTTCCAGATTTTCTGTGGATTGACCCGGCCTGTTACGGACATGCCGAAGATAGGTTCCTTATTTTCAATGGAATGGCCACCTACTATAACCGCGCCGGCCTTGTCCACCATGCTAGCCGCCCCATTAAGAACTTCTGTAAGAACCCCTGCTTCCACTAAGGGCACCGGAAAACCTACGATATTCATAGCCGTCAATGGTTGTCCGCCCATAGCGTATACATCAGATAAGGCATTAGCAGCTGCAATCTTGCCGAAGAGGCTAGGATCATTGACTAAGGGCGTAAAAAAGTCCAAGGTCTGTACCAGGGCAAGGTCTTCTGAAAGCCGGTAAACTCCCGCATCATCAGCGCCGGTCATATCAGCTAATACATGATGATTGGTGACCGGACGAACCCCCTGTAAGACCTTGGCTAAAATATGGGGCCCTATCTTGCAGGCACAACCTCCACTAGTCACATAGTCTGTTAACTTTACCATCGTCCTCCCCTTCCTCTGTCAGGCGGGACACAATGGCCTTAGCAGCCTTTTCAAACTTAGGGCGGGCCATGAGGACCTGATGGCCACAACCTGTACAAACTACCATAAAGTCTGTCCCAATCCGCTTAACTTCCATAGTATCTGCCCCACAAGGATGTTTTTTCTTCATGCGCACTATGTCGCCCACCTTATATTTAACAAATGTCATGGAAACCTCCTTTATATATATAATAATTATACTATATAGGACCTATATAAGGCCTAGACCTCCCATACATAAATTCCTCAAGGGCCTCAAATCCACTCTCATCTAGCTCATCAATCCACCTATTTTTATTATCAATAATATTTCTCATTTACTTATAATAAGGACTTTAAAATTTGTAAACTAATTAAATTATAGTTCTAAAGAGTCGCCATTTTACTGGTTTTGTAAGGATTTATATGAAAATTTAAATTTTTCTATATACCCCTCTTGATTTTCTCAAAATGCTGATTTATAATGTAATCAACAATGATTCTTCGTTAGAATCATTCCTAAACAAGATTTGGGTAAGTACCCTCTATTGATTAGGTTTATAAGTATTTATTGTAATTTATTATAGGAGAAATCAAAATGGCAGAACTTAAAGGCTCCAAAACAGAACAAAACCTCGCTGCAGCATTTGCTGGCGAATCTCAAGCATTCCAAAAATATTCCTACTATGCTGCAGCAGCTAAAAAAGCTGGTTACAACAAATTGGCTGCTTACTTCGAAGAAACAGCTCGCAACGAAATGGCTCACGCTAAATTGTGGTTCAAAAACTTGCATGGTGGCGAAGTGCCAACTGACATGATCTTGAACTTGGAAGATGCAGCAGCTGGTGAAAACTACGAACAAACCGAAATGTATCCTTCCTTCGCTGCAGTAGCTAAAGAAGAAGGCTTCACAAAAATTGCTTACCTATTGGAACAAGTTGGTAAAATCGAAGCTCGCCATGAACAACGTTACAAAGAATTGGCTGCTGAAATCAAAGACGAAATCGCTTTCAAATCTGGCGAACCTGTTGCATGGATTTGCGCTAACTGTGGCTACATCCACGTAGGTACTGAAGCTCCTCAAGTTTGCCCTGTATGTGCTCATCCACGTGCATTCTTCGAACGCTTCCGCGAAGAAAAACCTTTAATCTAATATAAGATTAAATATGTAGGGGTTTTCCCTCCCCCATCAGGGATATAAAAAGACACCCGCTCATCTACGAGCAGGTGTCTTTTTTACATTCAGATTACACTTTCATAACCATAATCACTTAAGCTTGGTCAGTTGTCCCTCTTCACAGATCCAGTGATGATCTGCGACGCGGGCCGCTTCTTCTGGGTCATGGGTAACCCAGAGGCAAGGGATTGCCCATTGTTTAATAATAGTCTGCAAGTCCGCCTGTAGCTTTAGCTTGAGGTCCCAGTCCAAATTCGATAGAGGTTCATCCAAGAGGAGAAGATTAGGCCTAGAATACAGGGCCCTAGCCAAAGCTACCCGCTGCTGCTCGCCACCAGACAAGCTAGATACCCCTTGCTTCCTATATTTCTCAATGCCCAAGGACAGGAGTAAATTGTCCAAAAGAGCCTGATCTCCCCGTTTGGAATACGTAATATTAGCTTCTACCGTCATATGAGGAAAAACCATATTCCCCTGTGGCATATAGCCCACTTGACGGTCCTGAGGCCGTATAAACAAGCGCTTATCCACACGAACCCAGTCTAGGTCGTTACAGCGAATAAATCCGCTTTCAACTGGGACCAAGCCAGCTAATGCTTTGATCAATGTGGACTTACCAGATCCAGATGAACCCGTTAAGACGGTTATCCCCTGATCCAATTGACCTTGCGCCGCTACGGTGAAGTGAGACCGTTTGACAGTTATAGAGAATTCAATCACAGACTACCTCCTCCTAGAGCCTAGCATGCTTTGCTGGGTTAGCATACGGATAGAAAACAAGAGCGCTAGCGTTAGCAGACAAATATAAACAACCAGTTCAAAGGCCTGCATATACTGCCCTGCCTCTGCATAGGTATATATAGCTAACGGCATAGTCCGTGTCATGCCAGGAATATTGCCCGCGATTAAGATGGTAGCCCCAAACTCACCGGCAGCTCGGCAGAAAGCCAGGATGGCTCCAGACAAAAGACCTCTCCATGCTAAGGGTAAAGAAATGGTCCAAAAGATTCGCCATTCAGATGCCCCTAGGGTTCTAGCAACATCTTCCATATTCCCGTCTACAGACTCTAGGGCGGCCCGTAAGGACTGGTAAAATAAGGGAAAGGCTACGACAGCGGATGCCACAATAGCACCCAGTGTTGAGAAGACAATCCGAATACCATGGGCCTCTAACCAGGCACCAAAACTATAGCCTGGTGTAAAAACCAAGAGTAAGGCAAAGCCGATAACTACAGGTGGTAACACTAGTGGCAAGGTGAGGACCGCATCAATTACAGCTAAGCCCCGCCAATGATAGCGGTGCATGATATAATTCCACGCGATTCCTGCTACAATGACCAAAACAAGGGCCATGGATGCTACATAAATGGATAAGACAAATGGGCTCATGAAACCTCCTCATATAGGTAAAGGGCCCTAAGGCCCTTTACACATTACTTATGATTATTTTGCTGCAGAAGTAAAACCATGTGCTTCCAAAATCGCTTGTGCGTCTTGGCTCATCAAGTAATCGTAGAATTCACGAGTCAACTTGCTGTCATTCTTACTAACAATACCTACAGGATATACGATTGGATCGTGGCTGTCATCACCTGTGCTATCAGTAATTTGCAATTTATCCCCGCCTGCAATGGCATCGGTTTTGTAAACAAAGCCTACATCCCCCGCTCCTTGACTGATATAAGCCAATACAGCGCGCACGTCCTTAGCAAACACGAGTTGACCTTGCACTTGGTTCCACAAGTTAGCCTTTTGTAAAGCTTGTTGTGCATAGCGACCAGCTGGTACAGTATCGATATTGCCGATTACGATACGACCTTGTTCCTTACTATTTTCCATGCTCACCGGTGCATGCCCAGCAGGTACAATCAATACCAATTCATTCTTAACCAAAGGTTTTACATCAGATACAAGATTTTTGTCTTGTAATAACTTCATATTCTTTTCGTCCGCAGAAATGAAGAGGTTCGCTGGTGCCCCGCCTTCAATTTGTTGACGCAAGGTACCAGACCCAGCGTAGTTGATCACCAATTGATCGTCAGACAGACCTTTGGTCTTTTTAAAGTTGCCTGCGATTTCATCCATAGACTCCTTGAGGCTAGCTGCAGCTTGAACAGTAATAGTCTCATGGGAATCTTGTTGGCTCAATCCACAGCCTACAAAGAGCGCCATGGTAGCAATCAAAAAGGCAAAGGAGAAGTATTTTAATATTACTTTCATCTTTTACACCTTATAAATATTAGATGAATAAATTGCTTTTATTATTATACCAAAGGAATATGATTAATTTCGTGATTTTTATTGCACATTCATGAAACTCACAGGTATTAATTGTCATAGGTTTATAATTAAGTTACCATAGCAGTATAACTAAGCTATATAAAGGAGAACGTATGAATCCCTTAGAACTTATTACCCATATCTTTATGACCTCTATGGTCCCCTTAGCAATACTAGCCATGGGTGGCTATATAATCGATCAAAAATTCAATCTAGATATCAAGACACTATCTAAGCTTAACTTCTTTATCTTCCTCCCCTCTTTTGTCTTTACAGAGATCTATGAGGCCAAAATCAATCTAGCCAGCTTAGAAATTGTAGTGGCCGCTATCCTCATCGTTCTCCTCAACTACATCATGACCCGCTTGATCGGCCTCTTACAGGGCTACGATGCCATGAAAAATGCGGCCCAACGCAACCTTGTGATGTTTACAAATGCTGGTAATATAGGGGTTGCCTTATCGATCTTTATTTATTCTAACGCTCCTTTTATCTTCAATGGGCAAACGCCCTATCTAAAGGAAGCCATTTCAGCAGCTATTACAGTCCTCTTAGTACAGACCACCTTCTCTAACACCTTCGGGTTCTACCAGGCGGGGTCCGGTCGACTTTCTACGCGAGACGCTATCTCCATCGTCTTTCATATGCCTATGATATATGTGGTACCCCTGGCTCTAATTTTTAAGTTTCTAGTCCCTATCGACCTAACTGAGACATTTATTTTCAAACCCTTGACCATCTTCGGTAGCGCCTTTGTCCCCATCGCTATGGTAGCCCTAGGCCTACAAATCAACCGAACCTCCCTCAACTTCTTTCACAAAGATGTGATGGTTACCTCCTTCCTCCGCATTATCATAGGCCCCCTCTTAGCCTTACTTATGATTCAACTATTAGCCTTTATCTATGGGCCTTTGGATGCCATTGCCTCCCAGGTTCTAATTATCATGTACGCCACCCCTTCAGCGGTTAACATGGGGCTTATCGCTATGGAAATGCGCAACAACCCTGAATATACCACTCAGGTTATCATGGCCACCACCATCCTATCGGCCATCACCATGCCGATTTTCGTCATGATGGCCTACCAACTCTTCCCCTTGTAACAATCATCTATCCTAAAGTGAGCTTGTTGGAAATCTATCAAAAAAAGAGTCGCTTAGCATCTATCTAATCTAGATGTTAAGCGACTCTTTTTCCTTATTCTTCTATTCGGTCACATGCTCAAGTCCCGTATCTAAGAGAATCTTAATATGATCATCAGCCAGACGGTAGTAAGCAGTCTTCCCTTCCTTACGGTAGGTCACTAGGTTAGCAGTCCGCAGGACCCTGAGTTGGTGGGAAATGGCTGACTGACCCATAGCCATAGCTTCTGCTAGGTGAGATACACACATATCACCCTTCAGAAGAAGTCGGATAATACGTAGACGAGTGGGGTCACCCATGATTTTAAACAACTCAGCCAGTTGTTGTGTTGTCATATCTTGGTCCATGAGGTCTCCTTCGGTAAAAAAGAGGCTTTGCATAGGCAAAGCCTCTTCAATAATCGTCTTATTTTACAATCAATACAGGGCAAGTAGAGTGACTTGTTACGTAACTGGATACAGAACCCATGAACAAACCTTTCAATGGGCCAAGGCCACGGGAACCCATAACGATCAAATCAGCATCGTATTTTTTAGCAACTGCCAACAATGCAGGACCAGGGGAGCCAACTTCAAATACGGATTTAACTTCTTTAACCCCAGATGGAATTTCTTTTACGATATCATCGAGGATTTGTTTACCGTTTTCTTCCATGTCTTCAGCGATTTGTTCAGATACATAACCTCCGGAAATAGGAGTTTGGTCAAAATTGGAAATAGCGGATACGATGTTTGCAACATGAACCACAATCAATTGTGCTTCGTTACGGTCAGCAACGGAGAGGGCATGTTCCAAAGCCCGTTTGGCATTTTCAGAACCATCAACAGGAACTACAATTGTTTTGTATTGTACCATAATCAGAACCTCCTATAGTATATGTGCTTTTCTATCTCATCTATATAATTCTAGATAAAAGCCCATATTTCCTCTATACTGGACACATTTTACAAGAATCACAAACTATCTTGTAAATATACTTTTAGGTTACAACTTTATCCGCTAATTTGCAATACCTCAAGTCCCCACTAGTCCATGATATTTTCTTATAGAGTCCCTTAGAAAACTTGCTAGCTAAGATAGATACATACCATGTGTTAGCCTTTATCAGCCACTATATATAGTATTCTGGCAAGGACTGCTAGAGTACATAAGTAGCAACGGCTGTATCCCTAAAAGCATCCACCTTAAGGCCTTTTACGATAGCCTTTAAGTCATCTGCCAAAAGGTTGGTTCCCCGCGGTGCGGTCAGCTTAGCCACAGCCAACCGATTATCATCAGTCAAAACCAAATAAGTAGTAAAAGCCTCTTGACCGGAATAACCATTGATTAAGTAGCCCACTTCATGGCCCTCGATGAAAGCTTCACAGTGAACCACATCGCTATCCGGAATGGCGCGGATGGACTTAATATAAGCATTAGCCAGAGTTTGCTTGCCTGGAAGGGTCGGATAACCCTTGAGGAGGCCCCCATTATTAGCAGGTAAGGTGGATACATCCAAATGGATAGGACCCTTCCTATAGGATAAATGATCATAGACAGATTCATCCATAGTAAAGTCCTTAGGACGAAGGAAACGGACTCCCGTGTCCACAACATCATAATCTAAAGTGGATGTATCTACCACCTTAGGCACAAGCCCAAAGGATGGCAAAAGGGTAGACCTAATTTCCTCTTCCATTTTCCCCTTATGGGTCTTAGGATAGGTTACTGTTAAGGTATAGCGGTGGGTAGGGTCCGCCTTCATGATATACTCCGCCTCAAAGAGGCTTTGCTTGCCCTCTTTAGGAGTAATCACAGACCACCGTGCCGATTGAGCTCCCTTAACATCCAAGAGGCCCCCTTCTACATCGTTACGGTCAAAGATTTGAGAATGCTTTTTCCATACGGCCATGTATTTGTCATTAGTCATCCCCTTAACAGGTTGGTCATACCAAGTCGTATTCCACCGCTTTTGAGAGATGCCTTTAGCAGGCTGATTATCCCTCTTGGTGACAGACAACCCATACATACCATCATCTGTTCCCTCTAGGTTAAAGGAATAGCCTAATATATGGCCCGATTCCGTAGGTACTGCTGTATCAACGCGTACCGCATCTAAGAGCCGCCAAGGAATCATGATGCGATAGCCCGCTTCTAGATCTTTAACCTCTGTGGCCACAGGAATAATAGCCGCCGGATTAGGGCGCATCATATTCGCTAGCGTTTCTGAGGATACATCGCCTAAGAGGGATGACTGTTTACCACTTGAAACCTGACTAGTCAAAAAGGCCCCTTTCCCCAACCCCTTTGCGTCTTGTGTAGGATAGGCTTGTTGCGCTCCTACTATGACTGTCATTCCCAGAGAAGCAGTCAGGAGAGCCGTAAATGCTAACTTCTTCATAGAAACTCCTATAACATATTATCTAAGAAGGCCCGAGTCCGTGGGTTTTTAGGATTGTTAAAGAGGTCTGATGGACGACCCTCTTCTTGGATGACACCATCGGCCATGAAGATGACCCGGTCCGCTACCTCTTTGGCAAAATTCATTTCATGGGTCACGATAATCATGGTCATCTTTTCATCTGCCAACTGGCGAATGGTACGGAGCACTTCCCCTGTCAGTTCAGGGTCTAAGGCAGATGTTGGCTCATCAAAAAGCATGACCTCTGGATTCATAGCCAGCGCACGAGCAATGGCTACCCGCTGTTGTTGGCCGCCCGACAAACGACCTGGATACATGTCTCGCTTATCCCATAATCCCACCTTTTTCAGTAGTTCTTCTGCTATAGGTAAGATTTCTTCTTCCTTCATACCCTTGACCATCTTAGGTGCCACCATAATGTTATCCAAAACAGTCATGTGTGGAAATAGATTAAAAGACTGGAAGACCATACCCATACGAAGGAGAATTTTTTGAGCTGTCGCCTTATCCGCATATACAGCCTGCCCACTCCCCTCTGTCTTGGCCAAGATATCACCATCGACGATGATAGTGCCACGGTTAATAGTCTCCAATTGGCCTAGGCAACGAAGGAAGGTGGACTTACCAGACCCAGATGGACCGATAATGGCCACCACTTCACCCTTATCCATCTTAAGGGACACGTCTTTAAGGACCACTTGGCCATTAAATTCTTTTTCAATGTGATTCATTTCAATAAATTGCATGACGCCACCCTATCCTTCATAGACTGCCAACCGTTTTTCAATACGGTCGAAGATATTGGTTAATACAAATGTCATGAGCAAGTAGAAAATACCCGCTACGATGAAAGCAGAAATATCAAAGTCCCGTTGTACGATAGACCGAGTAATACGGAGGATATCGTTCATGGCCAAGATATAAACCAAGGACGTATCTTTCAAGAGGTTGATAGTTTCATTAGCCAAAGGAGGGAGAACTCGTTTCACCATTTGTGGCAAGATAATCTTGCGCATGGTTTGCCCATAGGAGAAACCCAAAACCTTGGCCCCTTCGTACTGACCTCGAGGAATAGACTGAATGCCGCCGCGGAAAACCTCACAGAGGTAGGCAGAGTAATTCAAGACAAAGGATACAATAGCCGCTGTGGCATCATCAAACTGAATGGTCCCATCTGTCATAATTGGCAGGGCATAGTAGATAAAAAGAATTTGGAGCATGAGCGGAGTTCCGCGCATGATATAGACGAAGAAGCCAACAATCCGATTGAGAATGGAAATGCCCGATAGACGCAGAAGGGCTAAAAGGATCCCTCCTGGGATGGACAAGACCAACACCACCAAGAAAAGGGAAATGGTTACCTGTAAACCGGATGCGATAACCGGGGTAATCTGCATTAAATAATCCATACTCTACTCCAATCTATACCTGTCGCCCAAGGGCGACTAATCAACTTTTTCTATTATAACCCACCTGCCATAAGACATTAAAGGAGGGGGCCAAACCCCCTCCTCCATGGTCTTTACTAGCTTATAGACAAATCTTTCTGAGACTTATTTAACATCGGATTTATCGAGATCAGCTGCTGTACCAAACCACTTTTGAGCGATTTTATCCATAGTGCCATCCTTCTTCATTTCGATGAGGACTTGGTCAATCTTATTCTTCAAGGCTGTATCTTCCTTGCGGAACCCTACGGCGAAGATATCAGCACCGAAGTCAGGGCCTTCTACAATCTTAAGGCCTGTTTTTTTAGTCAAGGTATAACGAGCCACTACACCATCAGCAATAACGGCATCGATACGGCCTAATTCTAGGTCATTGAAAGCAGCTACGAAATCATCGTAGGTTTTTACTTCCTTAATAGCCTTGCTAGCTGGATCAGCCTTCAAATAAGCTTCCCCAGAAGAAGCTGTTTGGACGCCGACTGTCTTACCAGCCAAGGATTCCTTACTAGTAATGGAATTATCATCCGCACGGGTTACGATTAATTCCTTATCATCCATGTAAGGGTCAGAGAAAAGGATATTCTTTTTACGATCCTCTGTAATAGTCAGGCCATTCCAGAGGGCATCTATTTTCTTACCCTTCAATTCCGCTTCCTTAGAGGACCAATCGATAGGCTTAAACTCGATTTCAATACCAGATCGTTTAGCCACTTCTTTAGCTACATCAATATCAAAACCTACAATATTATTTTGTTCATCTCTAAAGCCCATTGGTGGGAAGGAGTCATCAAGACCAACAACAACCTTTTTCGGAACTTCTGTATTATCTGCCTTTTGGCCACAGCCTGCGAAGGCTACAACGGATACAAGGGCTAAGCCTGCGAGAAGTAAATTTCTGAATTTCATAAAGAACACCCTGTCTTTCTCTTTCTAATCTCTTTCCTATTTTTACTTTTTGCAATTGCTATGGTCTTATAATACTTTAGTCTGATAAAGTTGTAAAGTATTTTTTGTAAAAAATTTTACTTTTTTAGAATTTAACTATTTGAAATCCCATATAAAAAGGGACAGGTCTAAGTACCTGTCCCTTCTTTACTGGACGAAATGCGTTCCAAAACTTTCATTTTATCGGCATAGGTGACGAAGTCAAAATCGATGGCCATAACCACCAAATTATCCGCCGTCCCATTAGCTGGCATAAGGGTAACGGACTTAAAGTCCGGTGTAAAGCCCAGGATATAGCGATACTCTACAAAAGTATAGAGGAGCTCAGTATCCACTTGGGCCTTAAGGGCCTCCTGTAAATTCAGGGGCTTACGGCGAAAGACCATCCCTCGACCGCAAAGAACAGCCTGAGTCTTACCCTGGTGAGCAGCCCGCCAAACGGCAAAGACCAAAATCAAGTAGTCGATAGACCGCTCCGTAGCCGAATCAGCATGTTGACTGTGCCAAAAGGCCCAAGCCCCCAAGGCTACAAAGAGCAAGCGAAGAGCCCAAACCACCAGGGGTTGGCTATGAATTACATGTTCAATCCGCCCACCGCCACACTCTTCTATCCAATCCTTAAAATGTTGGTCCATAGTTCACCTATTATTTGCGATTAAGGCCCATAGCCTGTTCCACCTTAGCGTACATAGCAGCTGCTTTAGCATGAGCCTTAGCGGCACCGGCATCCAAAATGGCATCCAATTCAGGACTAGTAATGAGTTCCTTATAACGGTCTTGAATTGGAGTCAATGTATCTACTACTAATTGAGCAATATCGCCCTTAAAAGCACCATACCCCTTACCTTGGTAAAGGGCTTCAATAGTTTCGTAGGACTCACCTGTAATAGCTCGGCGGATGTCCATGAGATTAGAGATGCCTGGTTTATTTTCCTTATCATAGCGGACCTCGTTGTCAGAATCCGTTACAGCTCGTTTTAATTTCTTCTCAATGGTCTTAGAATCATCCAAGAGGCGGATGGTCGCGTTTTGGTTGTCATCAGACTTGGACATCTTCTTGGTTGGCTCTTGTAAACTCATAATACGGGCCCCACCGGCAGCAATCTTGATATCTGGAATGACAAAGGTTTCCCCAAATCGACCATTAAAGCGTTGAGCTAGGTTACGGGTCAATTCCAAATGTTGTTTTTGATCATCCCCTACAGGCACCCAGTTGGTCCCATAAAGAAGAATATCTGCAGCCATCAATGGCGGATAGGTCAAGAGGGCAGTTGGGATGGATTCTCCCTGCTTTTGGGACTTATCCTTATATTGGGTCATCCGTTCCAATTCTCCTACATAGGAAATAGATTGCATTACCCACCCCAATTGTTGGTGCTCAGGCACTTCTGATTGAACGAAGAGGGTCGCCTTTTGAGGATCTAAGCCAACTGCCAAATAAAGGGCTGCTAAAGACCGGATATTATGGTGCAGCTCCTTAGGGTCTTGTGGCACCGTGATAGCATGTTGGTTAACGATGCAGTAGTAGCATTCGTGTTCCTCTTGAAAAGTCAAGAAATTGCGCAAAGCGCCGAGGTAATTCCCAAGAGTCAGTTCCCCACTTGGTTGGATACCAGAAAATATAACTGCCATGATGGCCTCCTCTACAAATTAAAATGCACGGCCTCAGACCTACTAGAGGCATAAGGTCCGTGCACCTAAATTATTCTACTGTTACAGATTTAGCAAGGTTACGAGGTTTATCTACATCAGCACCTCGTGTGATGGCTGCATAGTATGCTAAGAGTTGAAGCGGAACAACAGCTAAAATTGGCGCTACAAACTTGTTAGCCCGTGGGATATAGATAGTATGGTCTACGTGTTTAGCCATTTCTGTATCACCCTCTAGGGCAATGCCAATAACCAAAGCCTCCCGTGCCTTTACCTCGCGAATGTTGGAAATCATTTTTTCGTAAACATCCTCTTGGGTAGCTAAGGCGATAACAGGAACCCCTTTTTCAATTAAAGCCAAGGTACCGTGTTTCAATTCCCCAGCAGCATAAGCTTCGGCGTGAATGTAGGAAATTTCCTTCAATTTCAAGGCCCCTTCAAGCGCTACTGCATAGTCGATAGAGCGTCCCAAGAAGAAGGCATCTTCCTTGAAACCATAGTTTTTAGCAAAGGCCTTCATATCTTCATCCACTTCAAAGATGGTATGGATGAGTTCTGGCAATTGATGAACTTGGTTCAAAATTTCATGAGCCAGGTCAAGATCCATCTTACCATTCAATTGGCCCAAGTACATAGCAAAGAGAAGACCTGCCACCAATTGAGTTGTGTAAGCCTTAGTGGAGGCTACGGAAATCTCTGGACCCGCCCAAGTATACACTACATGATCAGCTTCACGGGCAATGGAAGAATCCACCACGTTGGTGATGGCCAAGGACTTAGCACCCAAGCGTTTAGCTTCCTTAAGGGCTGCCAAAGTGTCAGAGGTTTCCCCGGATTGAGAGATGACAATACACAAGGTCTTTTCATCAGTCAAAGGATTGGAGTAACGATATTCAGAAGCAATTTCCACACTCACAGGGATGCGAGCCAATTGTTCAATATAGTTCTTTGTTACCAAGCCTGCATGGTAGGCCGTACCACAAGCGACGATGAGAATTTTATTGAAGCCAGCCACCATGTCAGGAGTCCAGTTCAGCTCATCAAAGACCACAGATTTTTCATTTTCTGCAATATGGGTGCCGAAAGTATCGCGAACAGCCTTAGGTTGATCGTGAATTTCCTTGAGCATGAAGTGCTCATAACCGCCCTTTTCCGCTGCTTCTGCATTCCAAGTAACATGGAATACATCCTTATCGATAGGATTGCCAGCCCGATCTGTAATGGTAACGCTGTCAGCGGTGACAACAGCTACCTCATTATCTGCTAGGATATAGGTATCCCGGGTGTAATTGATAATAGCAGGAATGTCGGAAGCGACGAAGTTTTCGCCCTTGCCAAGGCCGATAACCAAAGGATTTTCCTTCTTGGTACAGATGATTTTATCCGGTGCATCAGCACACATAATTTCCAAGGCATAAGCCCCTTGGATGCGGTCTAACATGCGGCGTACAGTACCTTCAAAGTCACCATCATACATATCAGACATAAGATGAGCTACAACTTCTGTATCCGTTTCCGATTTGAAGTGATAACCCTTAGCAATTAGTTCTTCTTTCAAAGGCATGAAGTTTTCGATAATACCATTGTGGACAACGGCGAACTTCATATCTTCAGAGCAGTGTGGATGGGAGTTCATATCAGATGGTCTACCATGGGTTGCCCAGCGAGTATGACCAATCCCTATATGGCCTGGATTTGGATCTTCTTTTACAATAGCTGCTAAATTAGCTAGGCGACCAACCTTCTTCTGTACCTTAATGGCACCTTGTGGTCCTAAAACGGCAATACCAGCGGAGTCATAACCGCGATATTCCAACTTAGACATGCCGTCCAACAAGAAGTCGGACGCCTCATTAAAACCGATATAACCTACGATACCGCACATACATTTTTCCTCCATTGTCATGAGAAAACACATTCATGATAATGACTGTAGAGATGGCCCACAGAGGACCTCTCTATCCATTAAGAAATCTTTGTCCTTTCTGTTACCAGAAATCTTTGTACTTCTTATGACGACCTGGACAGCCGGAAGGGCATCCGCTGATAGTTCGACAACCCTTCTCCTCGTCGACCTCCTAAGAGGCTCTTGCGCTATTCCCTAAGGAATTTAAATTGCAGTCACTCAGTCAAATTTGACTAATCTATATTATACCTGTTCTATCCTCTGAAAGTAAAGACGGGTAAAGCAAAGACCCGCCACTTAGGGGGGGCTTGCTTTACCCGATAGCAACCAAGTAAGACGAACCTACTTAGCTAAGCCTTGTTCATGGCCAACTACTTCAGCCACTTCTTGGCAAATTTGTTCTAATTGTTCCATATCAGGCCCTTCCGCCATAACCCGGATGAGGGGCTCGGTCCCAGAGGCCCGTACCAACATACGACCGTCTTCACCCAACTCAACCTCAGCAGAAGCTATCGCTGCCCGAATAAGATCATTGTCATCCCAACCAGTCTTTGTAGCTACCCGAACATTAACCAATACTTGTGGATACTTGGTCATGATCTTAGCCAATTGAGATAGGGATTGACCCTTCTTTTTCATGAGGGATACCACTTGAATGGCCGTCAAAAGACCATCACCAGTGGAGTTATGTTCCAAGAAGATAACATGGCCCGATTGTTCTCCGCCGATAACATAGCCATCAGCCCGCATGCGTTCCAAGACGTAGCGGTCACCGACAGCAGTAGATACGGTTTCCATCCCCAACTCATGAGCCGCCTTATGGAAGCCAATGTTGGACATAACCGTACCCACGATAGTATTCTTGGCCAACTTACCTTCCTCTTTCAACTTGAGGCCGCAGAGGAGCATAATTTGGTCACCATCCAAGACTTGGCCCTCTTCATCCACCAAGAGACAACGATCCGCATCACCATCATTGGCGATACCTAAATCCGCCTTGTACTTAACAACTGCTTCTTGAAGTGATTTCAAATGGGTAGACCCACAGTTATCGTTAATATTAGTTCCATTCGGATCAATATGAATAGGGATTACATGAGCGCCCAAGGCTTTTAATACTTCTGGACCGACCGCAGAAGCGGCGCCATTAGCCCCATCATAGACGATAGTGATACCTTCGAAGCGGTTATCTACCGTTTTTTCTAAAAACTCTGCATAGTAGTGAGCCATGTTGCCATTGTATTCAATGGTTCCCAAGCCAGCACCTGTAGGGCGTTCCAAGTTATTATTGGCAGAGTCGTGCACATAGCCTTCAATTTCATCCTCTACCGCATCAGGGAGCTTGAAGCCTTGGCCATCAAAGAACTTGATCCCGTTATCAGGATATGGATTATGGGAGGCGGAAATAACGACGCCTGCATCGACCCCAAAGTGACGGACCAAGTAAGCCACACCTGGTGTAGGGATAACGCCAGCCAAGATGACATTGCCTCCCGCTGCACAGATGCCAGACGCCAAGGACGCTTCAAGCATACCGCCGGAGATCCGCGTATCGCGACCGATTAGGAAGGATGGGTGGTCCTTTTGTCTGCCAAAATAAGTAGCCGCAGCCCGACCCATATGGTAGGCCAACTCTGGTGTCAAGAAATCATTGACCACGCCACGAACGCCATCAGTACCAAACAATCTAGCCATGTAATAGTCCTCCTAGCCCCAAGGGGCCTATATAAAGAGATATAGTTAATCAGTATAAGACTTATAGTTAGCCATCATCATAATAGCCGTTTCTGCTCCATCTAGGGCCGCAGACATAATACCACCTGCATAGCCAGCCCCCTCGCCAATCGGATAGAGCCCTCGCAGACTAGGTGACATACGCCCTGCATCCCGCCCTATGCGAAGAGGGGCCGATGTCCGGGTTTCTACGCCGGTCATGCAAACTTGATCGCCATCAAATCCAGCAATACGCCGCCCCCAATAAGGAATAGCTTCCTCCAAAACCTTAGCCACAAAGTCGGGCAAGCAGTTGTGAAGGTCACAAGGCACCACTGCGGGTCCATAGGAATAGGCCCTACCAAAATGATTAGAGGCGGCCTTTTCTAAAACTTGCGCCGTATTATGGGTTCGTCCCAGGAAATCACCTACGGTTTGAATGGGAGCTCCATAGTTCTTACCGCCAAGAACAAAGGCCTTACGCTCCCACTCCCGTTGAAAAGCCACACCATCAAGGGGTCCATGGCCGAAATCATCTGGCCCTACGCTAACCACGATAGCCGAATTAGCGAGACCAGAATCACGGGCATAGAGCGACATGCCATTGGTTACAACGCCGCCCTCTTCCGAAGCGGATGCCACTACCTGGCCCCCTGGACACATGCAAAAGCTATAGGCCGCTCGACCGCTTTCCTTATGGTGGAATTTGAGGGTATAATCAGCCGCGCCCAGACCCAAGTCATTAGCTTCCATTCCGTACTGGGCATGATTGATCAAACCTTGATCATGTTCTATACGAACGCCAATGGCAAAGGGCTTAGCCTCCATTTGAACCCGGCGTTTATGCATCATCTCATAGGTATCACGTGCAGAATGACCGATCCCCGCAAGGACAAGGGAACAAGCTATTGTCTCAGAACCATTTACTTCAACGCCCCTAAGCTGACCATCTTCTACCACAAAGTCCGTCACTTTAGCACCAAAGCGGACCTCCCCGCCCCACTCTATGATTTGCTGACGCATGGACTTAACCATATCGCGCAAAATATCCGTACCTACATGAGGCTTATGCTTATAAAGGATTTCTTCCGGCGCTCCATGCTTCACAAAATACGAAGAAATTTCGTGGAGCCGAGGGTGCGTCACCCGGGTGGTCAACTTACCATCTGAAAAGGTGCCAGCACCGCCTTCCCCAAACTGTACGTTAGATTCAGCCTTAAAAGAACCCGTCTTCCAAAACCCTTCCACATCTAAAGCCCGTTGATCTACATCTTGGCCCCGCTCAAGAACCAAGGGCTTATAGCCCTCTCGAGCTAGGTAATAGGCCGCCATGAGACCCGCCGGTCCAAAGCCCATAACCACCGGCCTATGGTCTAGTTCTTGCTGACCATGTACGATGGCTTCTGGCGCTTCTGGTTGAATGTGAGACAGGTTACTATCCTTCTTGTACTTAGTTAAGATAGCCTTCTCATTGGCCACTTCTAAGAGGAGGGTATACACAAAGACGATATCCGGTTTCTTGCGGGCATCCACAGCCCGGCGAACTAGGTGGATTTTTTCTATATGACCCCGGAGGGCTGGATAGCGTTTTTCCACAATTTGCTGAAGTGTCGCCTCTTTAGTAACGGCAACCCGCAAATTTATAATCCGAATCAAAATGAGCTCCTATTGCTTAACAATTTCAACAGATACATTAACCGTATGGGTTTCCGTAGTAATCCCATCTGGTACATCTAGGTTATAGGCCCCTTCCACATTGGAGGAGGCACCGGATACATCAATTGGCTCCAAGGATAGGGATGTGAGATCCTTGAGGGCATCTTCTTTACCAGTCACAGTTACTTGTGTCGGCTTTACCGTAATGGATCGAATGACATAGCCTGGGGCTGGACTGCCCTTTGTAGTAGCATTTAATGAGATGGCCTTTTCCGTACGAATACGGTCCAACTCATATTGAGCTTGTGCTTGCCCTGGTGTTAGCGTTACATCTACCACTTGTCCTTGATTATCCACAGCTACCAACTTACCTTGGGCGGTAAAGTTTTTAGCCTGATTATCCAGGTCTACCTTGAGGAAGACATGGGCTACAGAATCCACCAAAGCCTTAGGTCCGGACACCTTCACTTGGTTAGGGACAATTTTGAGAGACTTAAGGGCCACATCACTTGGCAATTTACCTTTAGGGTTGATTTCTACAGGCATATCTTTTTCAAAGTACTCGTCCACCACAACCGTAATATCATCTGGTTTCATATCTACCACGGTCACTCCTGCAGGAGGGGTAAAGGTGACTTTCACATTGTTAGACCCTGGAGTAACACCCGACAGGTCTAGGTTGGCCTTGAGAAACTCAGGCCGCAAGGTAACCATCGTATCCCTTGGTCCCCGTAGAGTAATACGGACCTGCTTAGGTACCCCTTCTACTACATATTGGGGGTTGAGGTTTTGCTGTTGCACGGCGATAGTGTAGGATACTTCAGTCATAGGATTTTGTTCCCGTACTACGAAGAACCACATGAGAACAGCACCGAGGAGGGCTAAAATCTTAGCCATTTTATTTTTTCGTATAATGTGCATCCAAGCCATTATTTATTCCCTCCCCACTTAAAGATAGAGGTAATATTTTGTCGTGGTCTAGCCATGAAGGACCGTAAGGTTTCCTTCAATTGATCTTGTGGAATATTGCGGTAAATATGGCCACCATAGGTATACGAGATGGCCCCTGTTTCTTCAGACACAACCAGGACAACCGCATCAGTTTGTTCCGTCATACCGATAGCCGCCCGGTGACGAGTGCCCAACTCTTGGCTAACATTCCTATTTTCTGACAGTGGCAAAAGACAAGAAGCTGCCATAATACGACCATTTCGAATAATCATGGCCCCATCATGAAGCGGTGTATTGGGAATGAAGATATTACGAATCAACTGGGTTGATACTTGGGCATCGATTTTTACGCCCGTATCAATAATATCTTGCAGGGGACTCATCCGTTCGAAGACAATAAGAGCCCCAATTTTTTGACGGGACATGTGCTTAGCAGCAGCCATAATCTCATTGATAACCCGGTCCATGAGTTCATCATCTACATTTTGCGACTTTTGTAGGAGGCGAGTTTGACCTAACTTATCTAAGGCCCTTCGCAATTCCGGTTGAAATACCACCGGCAAAGCGAACAAGAGAACAGTCATGGCCTGTTGTAAGATCCAGTTGACCGTATAAAAGTTAAAGGTATGGCTAAGAAAATTAATAATAGCCAGCACAATAAGGCCCTTAACCAAGTTAACGGCCCGCGTATCCTTCAATTGTTTATATACATAGTAGAGCAAGATCCAAACGATGAGGATATCCACAATATCCTGCCAACGGAAGGTCTGTACTAGGGCTTGTATGTTGAATATCATCACGTATCTCCAGTAAGTACAGAGGGTATCATAAAACTATAATTATTTATTTTACCCCATTCAGATTAGGGTGTAAAACAATCTAAGCACGATGTGTTTCAATCCACACATCCATGATGCCACCACACACCATACCTTCCTTAACCGCCGCATCATCATCTAGGCGGACGGTTATGCGGCGATTAGCTAGTCCCCCTTTAAGGGCCTCCACAGCGGATAAGCGAATTTCATTTTCCGCTCGGCCTCCACCAATAGTCCCATAAATAGATCCATCGGGATAGACTACCATAGATACGCCCGCCTTGCGAGGTGTAGACCCACGAGTCTGTAAAATAGTAGCGACTGCCAATGTTTCATCAGGGCGGGCCTGTAAGTACTCAACAAATTCTCGGTTCATTAGTTTGATTTCTCTCCTTGCGATTAGCAGCTAAATGACCACCCTTCTTACCTCGTGTTACCGCTAAATATTCGGCTACGATTGAAAGAGCGATTTCCTCTGGCGTTTGAGCTCCGATAGCTAGGCCAATAGGAGCGTAGACTTGAGCCAATTCCTCCGGTGTCCACCCCTCTGCCTCTAACACTTCAAAGGCAAAGTGGATTCGCTTTTGGCTCCCCATAACCCCCATGTAGGTTGGCAATTGGTCACGCAATTGAGAAAGGCAGATATTATCGTACTCATGAGCCCTAGTAACGATGATAAAACCATTATATTCGTGGAGGGGAAGCTTGTCTTTGAACTGATCCATAGGCAGACATACGCGGTTGACTCGATCATCAAAGAATTCTGGCACCAGGTATTCAGGACGATCGTCTAAGACCGTCACCTTACAGCCAATAAAGAGCAAGAGGTCCGTGATAGCCCGACTCACATGGCCAGCCCCTAAAACGAGAACGGATGGGTCTTTTTCCACGGCCTCTACAAAGTATTCTGTTTCACCTAGAGTCAATAATTGGTTAACCTTAGCACCATTGGGATTAAAGCCTTCGATGGCTGGCCCATAGAGTATCTGACCGTCTTCTCGGTAAAGGGTCTTCGCCCCCAGACTAGGCCCTGATACCGCGGTTACTATAAGAGCTGACTGTGCTTGACTGAGCACCTCTTTCATTACATCATAAATGGTCATACGTATCTCCTACCTTAACAGCCTTTCCAGTTCTCCACTTCCCAGGCAGATATAGCTTCCATCACACCGCCCGCTATAGCCAAGGCCTTATCGGATATGGTATAGCAATGGAATTCTTGGCAACGCGCATCCACATCGGCTAATTTAAAACCCTCTGTCACCATGAGACCGGATGTCAAAATTCCCCGCAAGATGCCATCAATGTTAGCTTTAATGGGCTGATCATCTACATAGCCTACGGTTTGGCCAGCTTCAACACGATCGCCGATGCGGCAGATTGCCTTAAAGAGACCGGCACAAGGGGCATGCATAACCCGCTCATGCGTATAGCCTCCTACATTGCCTGGAACACCCGTATTAGCTAAGGCCGGACCTTCATAAATGCAGCGCCCTAAGCTATGACCCCGCATGGTTTCGATGACCACATCCACATCGTGACCTGCGGAAAAGCCTGGTCCCAAGCCAATCACTAAGTCTGCATCATCGGAATTAGTCCCTAGATTACGCTTGGCCAAGATAGCATCCACCACGATATGAGGGGTAAAGTCTTTCAAAATTTTTTCGTAGTCCGCTGTCACAACGGGAACATCCTTTGTGTAGGCCATGGCTAAGGCCTCCTTAAGGGACACATAATAGGCCTGTCTATGTTCTAAATCCATTTGGCCCGTATGAACCGCATTGCCATAACAAACGGAACGACGAATCATGGTAGGAATGGCAATTTCACTAACCATGAGTGGATAGCCAGCCCTTTTTAATCGATAAATGGTGCCCGATGCGATGTCACCACCGCCACGCACCAAGACTAATGGTTTTCTTGTCCCCATGTCCTATATACCTTTTCATACGCCTCTGGCGTATCTACATCAAAACCACGAGACCAGCCATGATAGGCGGGAATGCTTACAGAGACTAGATGGTTTTTACCAACACCTTCGAGGAGGGTTCGCCCCCCTTGATCTCCCCTTAAACTAGCTAAATCTCTTGCCCACTGAGCAGAAAATATAACGGGATTTCCTCCCTGTCCGCCTGGTTCATAGGAGGGTCTAAGAATAACTTTATCATCCTTTTCATAGGCCTCTTTAAAAGCCCCTATAAGGCATCGTATAGTATCCACATCTAGGAGCGGTTGGTCACCCACAGAAAAGATTATGCCCTCTAAATCTGCAACGCGCTCCTCTAGGAGACTAGCTAGCCCCAAGCAGATAGAGGATGCCTGGCCCTCTTGTGGCTGATGATTATAAACCACCTTATAGCCCAAAGCAAGGGCATAGGCTGCTAATGGGTCCTCCTCCGGCAAAACAAGAATCTTATGCCCTTTAGGTAAGGCCGCCTGCCAAAGGTCTAGGACGAAATTTCCTAAGCTAGAACCTTGCCAGGGCAACATTCTTTTATCACACCCCATACGCGAAGAAGTCCCCGCCATGAGAAGCACGAGTCCTAGCGACATTGGATGACCTTCTTAATCTGGCACGATACCTTATACCCTTCTGCTAAGATGATGGATTCTATGAAGGAGTCCCCTAAAAGACTAACAAGGTCATGGACTGAGGCCGAGTCAGCTACGTCATAACCTGTGCAGAAGAGGACCTTTTCCCCAGCGGAGTACTGGAAGAGGCCATGAGGGTGAAGGATTAACTTGGCCATAAGAGCTGGTGTCATAAGAGCCCCTTCCTCTTGACCTAAAATAGCTAAGACTTCTTCTAGATTGTGCACATGGTCATGATTTAAGGCTTTCCCTAACATAGCTAAGTTAATGACCCCAATGGTACGGCTAGTACATTTAGGAATGACTGGCTCTTGTTGTTTAGGCGCTTTAAGCCATTTTTCCTTAGCCCCATCCGCTTCTACTAAAATTTGCCAACCCGGATTGAGGGTTGCTATATGGTTGATAGTATCTGTCGATAGGGCCTGAGCCTTACCACCTTCTAAAGCTGAGAACCAAGCAGCCGCCTTACCAGCATGAATGCGGTCTTTAGCATAGGCTTGCCCCCCTTCAAAGTCAGTTCCATAGTAAGGGTTCCATTGTTCTACCTGCGTCCCATAGAGCTTAGTTGTGGTCGTTACCAAGGTAGCTTGACCCTTAAAGAGGCCATATTCTACGAGCTTAGTTAAAATGGTCGTTTTTCCACCTGCACCAACCAAAGCTGTTACCCCCGGCTTAACTAAATTTTGCCAATAGCTTGTTACCTGTGTCATAGGCCTTACCTCATATAGGGCAAAAGCTAGACAAGAATGATTGTCTAGCTTTTAACACCTCACTTTTTATATTGATCATCCATTGCCATATACACCTTCTCTGGTGTCATAGGCAGGGTCCTTACATCGGCACCAACCGCATTTAATATAGCATTGTGAATAGCGGGACTGGCTGTATTAATAACAATTTCCCCTATGGATTTAACACCAAAGGCACCGGATGGTTCATTAGATTCAACAAATTCTGTCACTATATGACCATTATCTTGTCGTGTAGGGACCTTATAGGTCATAAAGTTATTGGTCTCTAAAACGCCTGTCTTACCATAGCGAACATCTTCATAGAGAGCCATACCGATGGCTTGGGTAACGCCGCCTTCAACCTGTACCTTTGCCAGTTTCGGGTTGATAACCTTGCCACAGTCCACTACATTATATGTTCTAACTGGCACAACACGCCCTGTTTGCGTATCTACCTTTACCTCGGCTACGGTAGCCATAAAAGGAGAAGGCGATATATCGGACCCCCAAGTGGCAAAACCGGACAATTGATGACAGCTAGTACCGAGGACTAGTTTAGGCGCCATTTCCTTAATGGTCATGCTTTGTGTACCATCTAGAGTAGAACCCACGAGGCCATCGAATACGACTTGGTCCTCCTTCACCCCAAAGAAGCTAGCAAAGGCAGCGATAATCTTCTTGCGAAGGTCCTCTGCCGCCAATTTGGCGGCTGTTCCTGTTACATAAGTTGTAGAAGAAGCATATGAACCTGGGTCAAATGGTACTACATCCGTATCCGATTCATAGACATTCATATCTTCAAAAGGACAGCCCAAGACTTCACAGGCCATTTGACTGAGTACTGTATTAGCCCCCATCCCCATATCAGAAGACCCTGTATAGAGGGTATAGCAACCATCATCACCAAGACGGATTTCCACTGATGCCACATCTACATTAGCAACGCCAGACCCTTGTAGAGCCAAGGCTACACCAAGTCCACCGCGCCAGCGACCATCGATGTCCCACGATTTGGGACGATTATCCCAATCGGACATGGTCCTAACCCTAGCTAGAGACTCCTTATAAGTCCCTGCATTCATCCGTTCCTCTTCTTCGAAGACCAAGGAGTGCTCACCAGTTTGAATGAGGTTTTTATCCCGCAATTCCATTTCATCCCAACCCATTTCATGAGCCAAGCGGGATACGGCGCACTCGAGTGGCCACAAGGCTTCCGTAGCCCCATAGCCACGGAAGGCGCCACCTGGGGAATGATTAGTGTAGAGGCAATCAGACCCATAACGAACAGCCCAGTTTTTATTATAGAGGGGTACCGACTTGTGTTCCCCTGCAGTCGTTGTCGTAAAGGCATGAGTCGCATGGGCCCCTGCATCAGTCAGGCCATGCATGTCGATAACGCGAATATAGCCCTCTTCATCAGCGCCAAGGCGGATATTCCACAAACGTGCATGGCGAGTTGTAGAGCACCCATTGGCTTCATGCCGATCATATACAATGGCTGATGGCTTACCTAATTTCCATGTAACAAAGGCATTCATAAGCTCTGTACATGCAGTTTGCTTAGACCCAAAACCACCACCAATACGAGGTTTGATAACCCTGATCTTGGAGGATGGAATACCCAAGGCCCGGGCTATATGACGGCGCACATGAAATACAATCTGCGTAGACGAGGTAATCACTAAACGGTCTAAATGGTCAATATAACAGAAGGACCGGAAGGATTCCATAGCAGATTGAACGGTAGCTTGGTCAAAATACTCTCCTTCTACCGTGTATTTACACTTAGCTAGAGACCCTTCTATATCACCTACAGTTTTATCATAGGAGACTGCAATATTGCGCTTTAAGTCGTGCTTGAAGGGAACATTAAAGACCACTTCTTCTTCTGGTTCTGGGTGGACTACTGTAGGGTGGTCCATAGCCGTGCGCAAATCCAGAACTGGTTCCTTCACATCATAGGTTACCTTGATTAGAGGCATGGCCCGCAGGGCTGTTTTTTCATCCTTAGCCACCACTAAGGCTACTTCATCACCTACATAGCGAACCCACTTATCCAAGATAAGGGCATCATATTGGGATGGTTCTGGATAGGATTGCCCCGCCAAGGTAAAGCGAGTTTTAGGTACATCCTTATAGGTAAATACCGCTTCCACCCCTGGCACCTTAAGGGCTGCAGACGTATCGATATCCAAGATTTCCGCCATTGCGTGGGGACTGCGTAATACCTTTATGACAAGGGCATTAGGAGGAAGAAAATCCGCCGTATAAGCGGGCTTACCAGACAGTATCGCCTTGGAGTCTACCTTGTCGTAGGATTGACCAACGTGCTTCATGCCTTACCTCCTTGTAAAAATTTGCGGACTCCCCGCAATTGAGACTGGTAGCCTGTACAACGGCAGAGGTTACCAATTAAGTATTCGCGGATTTCTTCGTCAGAGGCTTGAGGGTTAGTCCGTTTAAGGGCAATGGCAGACATCATCATACCCGTTGTGCAAAAGCCGCATTGGTCAGCCCCTTCAGAGGCCAAACAATCCGCCAAGAGGTCTGCCTCTTCTCGTAACCCTTCGAGTGTCGTAATCTCATGCCCTGGAGCTCGGAAGGTAGGATATGCACAGGATAAGGTAATTTCACCATCCACCCAGACTGTACAAAGGCCACAGTTAGTGGTATCACATCCACAGCGAACAGAGAAATAGCCCAACTTGCGCAAAGTCTCTAAGAGCATCTGATCTTCTGGTGCATTTACGATGGTCTTCTGACCATTGATGGTCAAGGTCACTTCCATTGGGCTACCTCCTTCACTAATCGCTGAACCATATTGCTAGCCATGCTGGCCCGGTACTGGCCGGATGCATGGGAATTGCTTTGAAAGACTAACTCTTCAGCCACCAAGTCCCCTGCTTTCTTAGCGGCTTCAGCCCCTTCTTGAGTCAGAAGGGCCGAAGCCTTAGTTGCCAAAACAGCTGGTCCTGGACGGGTTCCGATATAGACTTCATAGTTGTGTCCATGACGGGCTACGGCCCCGGTCAAGAGGGGGAAGTCGCCGCGAGAAATCCGTAGGGCTTCTATAGCAATTGGCACCTCTTGATGGGGAATGCGAATTTCCACCAAAATATCTCGCGCCTTATAGTTGTTTACATATTCTTCCAGCGTCATGCGACCACCCTGAGCTAAAATAACATCTGCATGGAGGGCCAAGAGGGTTGGAATGATGTCAGAAAAACCGAACTTCGCTGCTACAGACCCACCCATGGTCGCCATATTGCGGAATTGAACGCCTAGAATTTCATGAACGGCCTTTGGCAAAACGCCCCCACAAAGGGCTTGTAAACTAGGATCCTTCTCAACAGCAGCTTGGGTAGCCATGGCACCAATGACAATTTCGCTGTCTTCCTGGCGTATGTAATCAAGTCCTAAGCCTGATAAGTCTATGGCAAAGGGATGAATGCGCCGGCCTAAGCGAGTCCAGCAGGTCCCTGCCAATAGGGGGGCAAACTTGTGTTTGATAGCCATTTGATAGGCTTCTTCCAAGCTTGTAGGGCACAACAAATTATTAAAGAGTAACATCTAGAACCTCTCGATGGTATAATACAAACATGATAAAAGAGCTAATTCACCGATATGCCAAGGAACTGAATATCCCTGCTGTGGGCATAGCCCCATGGCCGTTACCTGCCGAGGCGCGAGACTTTCTCTATGAAGAAGATCCCTGTCCATTTACAGCAGCCCATATAGAGGACCGCCTCCACGCGACAAACCTCATACATCCACAGTCAGCCATTGTATGTCTTCTCCCTTATTATAAAGCATACGAAGGCCTTTGTAACCTATCAAGATACACCTGGGCCAAGGACTATCACCTAGTCATGGCGGACTATTTGAGACGTTTTATCGATAAACTCAAAGAGACTTATCCTGACGCAGAATATGAAATTCACTGCGATACCTCTCCCCTATCAGACCGCTACATAGCCTACCTAGCTGGCTTAGGCTTCTACGGAAGAAACAATTGCTTCATCAATCCTACTTGGGGGTCTTATGTGGTCATCGGTACCATTATGACCTCTCTCGCCATTGAGCCAGACCAACCCAGTTCTTCCTCCTGTTTAGGATGTGATGCTTGTATAAAGGCTTGCCTAGGCCAATCCATAGGCCGGGATACATTTGATTACAAGACCTGCAAATCCTATCTGACCCAAAAGAAGGGGGCCCTAACAGAGAAAGAAATTCAAATTATAAGTAAATCGCCCTTACTCTTTGGTTGTGACCGTTGCCAAGAGGTCTGTCCCCACAACCGAGGTCTAGCGGATACACCCATCCCTGAATTTCAGACCATTGCGCCCTATTTAGATCCGGTGCCTTTAGAGGCTATGACCAATCGGATCTTCAAGACCACCTATGGGGACCGAGCCTTTTCCTGGCGAGGAAAAAAAATCCTTCTCCGCAACCAAACCTATGTTGACGGAAGCTATAAGGATCTAATGGTCAAGGAGGAAGAAATACTGCCCCTCCAAGAGGGAAAGATGGATTCCCAGTAATACTAGTCTATAAGGCCTTATGGTCGGACCACTCTAGCCAAGCTTGAAGACTACAACAAAAAGGCCCTGCAATGCAGGGCCTTTTTAGTACTTGAAAAGCCTTACTAATCCTAGCAAGGCTTTTCCTAATATGAACTGGCCTGGGGGCCACCTATTTTTTTATGTCGTAATAATTGAGTTGGTCTAGGGACTTGGTCAAGGCAGGCACATAGTCCTCCAAGAATTTATCCACTTCCGGCATATGAAGGGCTTCCAATTTGGCTCGAATAGAATCACGAGCTACCCTAAATTCTTCATTCCCTGCATGGACCTCGTAGAGGGCCTTCATATAGGCAGACATAGTATCCGCCGCTTTCACCAGGGGCCATAGTTCGGATTTTTCCGCTTCCGTAATAAAGGGACGGTAGGCCTGGCGGAGCTCTTCTGGCAAGGTAGCCAGCATCTTTTCCTGAGCCAGTTCTTCCACCTCTCCATAGAGGGACCGAAGGCTAGGAGTAAAGTACTTAATGGGCGTTGGCATATCACCCGTAAAGATTTCTGACACCTCATGGAACATGGCCATGACAGCTACCTCATTAGGATCTATAGACCCTCCAAAGTAAGTATTGCGCATAGTAGCCAAATTATGGGCTATCATAGCAACTTCAAGACTGTGTTCCTGTATATTTTCAGTTTCTGTATTGCGCATAAGCCCCCATCGCTCGATGTATTTCATGCGATGAAGAAAGGCAAAAAATGAATATTCTTTAGTTTCCATCACTATTCCTCGCCATAGCAAAGCCATAATCCAAGAATTTAGGAGCATCCTCCCATCGATCATCATCATTGAGGAGGACCACAATCATGGTATACCCATCCCGGGTAGCAGAGGCGATTAAACAATCGCCAGCCGCTTCCGTATACCCTGTCTTGAGGCCATTAGCCCCAGGGTACTTGTTGCGAATAAAGAGATTGGTGGTCCGCTCTGTTTCATGAGGCCGATTTTGCCAAGGTACTTCGTAGTAATCGTCCCCTACAAAATCACGGAACATAGGAATCCGCATGCCATAGGCAGCTATTTTAGCCAAATCCCGTGCCGTGGAATGATGACCCATTTGAGTTAACCCATTAGGGTTGAGGAAGTTAGAGCTAGTAGCCCCTGCCATAAGGGCCGTTTTATTCATCTCTTGGGCAAACGCAGCTACAGACCCGGATGTATTTTCTGCCGCTACCACGGCCGCATCATTGCCAGAGACCACCATCATTCCCTCTAAGTTGGCTTGCTTAGTAATTTGGTCGCCAGGATGGACGCCCAAGATGGAAGGCTCCATAGAGGCCGCATAGGGAGAGATAGAAGCCAATTCATCCAGGCGACTTCCATGAAGGCGGAGGGCCGTTAAAAGGGTTACCACCTTGGTGGTAGAGGCCGGATGCATCCACTGGGTGCCGTTCTTTTCAAAATAGATTTCATTAGTGTCACCATTGATGAGGCAGGCTGCGCCGGCAATGGTGGTAGGTACTTGCGGTTTAGGCCGGGTATCAATTGTTCCTTCTACCTGCAAGGGGGTCTCCCGCAAGTCAGGCATCAAGCTAGGTGCCTTAGGAAGTTCGGCAAGGATAGCCTCCATAGGGAGCTGATTAGAAGCCTTACCGGCTTCCTTCACCACGACAATAGGGTCTGCATCTGCTTCCCCATCAATAGTCGCTGCCCATGCTGGACTAATCCCTAAGGTCGCAAGGCCCAAGATAGCCCACAGGATCATCTTATGAGTTAAGGCCATGCGCATCCTCCTTCTTTACATAAACAACCCGTTGTGGATATGGGATATCAATACCATTCGCATCAAAGGCATCTTTTACATGAGAAAGAATAGAATACTTTGCTGGACCAAAATTAGACCATTTCACCATAGGTAGAGCCTTGATTCGGACTGAATTTTCCGCAAATTCAGAAATACCAATTTCCGTCCTCTCTGGATTGATGATGAACTTTTCTTTTTTAAAGACATCCTTCAGGACATCAATAGCCTTATGATGGTCATTGTTATAGCCGATGTCAAAGTACAATTCAATCAGACGCGTATCTTCATGGGAGAAATTAACCACCGCCTGGGATGTCACTAAAGAGTTAGGAATAAAGACCCTCCGCCGATCAGCAGTTAGGATTTCCGTATACATGAAGTCAATCCGCTGTACACTCCCCTCCTTATCGTTAATTCTCACCCAGTCCCCCACCTGTAGTGGCTGCATGAGGAGGATCAAAACGCCAGAAGCAAAGTTGGACATGTTGTTTTGCAAGGCTAAGCCAACTGCGATACCGAAGGCCCCAAAGGCAGCAATAAAGTTAGAGGTTGGTAACCCCGCCTGCTCCAAGCAGAGCATAACCAGGGAAACCAGGAGAAAAATATGAACGGACTTTAAGATAAAATTGGTGGCTGTCGTTTGATACTTTCTCCTCACCAAGAATTTGGACAAGGAAGATCCGATAAACTTGAGGATAAACCAGCCCACAATGAACATGAGTACGGCTAATACAATATCCGCCAAATGCCCTTTGAGCCATTCGTTAACTTTATCAGCCCAAAACTGCCCCTTCCAAACGGAAGCCTGTAAGGCATCAAAAAACCCCATAAATCATTCTCCTATCAATAATTTTCTAACTACTTTACAGTTATCTAAGCACGTATAAACAAGCTGTTTTAAAAGTATCGCTTAATAATCTTTGAATGCTTGTCGAATTTGATCTCTATCATAGCCCTTAGCCAGGCAGAGCATAAGGAGGATACGAGCCTTTTGTGGTTGTAGGGTATCGCTAACCAAGTAGCCTCGTTCCTTGTCGCTTTCTAGGGCCGATACCAGACCAGAGCCCGTCCGGGAGGCCCGTACCACAGGAATATCCAAATTAGATGTCTTTTCTATGACCTGCTTTGGAATTGTACCATGCCCTAGGCCCACTAGGATAAGACCGTCTGGCTGAGTCGCCAAAACCGCATCCACAAGGGTCCCTTCAATACCTGCATAGCACGTCAAGATGGCTACCGATGGCAGGGAATTAGTTGGTGATGTGGGCTCGTGGCTAGCCGCATAACGAACTAGATTACTCACCTTAAAATTGGAAAATTCTGTATGCATTCGGGTTGGCGCATAGTAGAGATGGGCTTGCCCATCTTGGATAATTCCCAAATGACCAAAGGTAGGGTTTCCAAAGGTGGCAACATCTGTTGTGTTTTGCTTAGTCACGTCCCGGGCCCCATCGATATACCCATTGAGGGCTACCAAGACCCCTTGCCCCCAAGCCCGTTCCGTCCGGGCTAATTGAAGAGCTTGCAAAAGATGTAAAGGGCCGTCAGCGGACAAGGCGCCAGCAGGACGCATGGATCCTGTGAGCACAATGGGTTTATCCGTATCGATAACCAAGTTAAGAAAATAAGCTGTTTCCTCCATGGAATCCGTTCCGTGGGTAATGACGAGACCTGCCACATCCTCCCTGTCCACATAGGCTTGGACCAGCTGTGCCAAGGCTACCCAGTCATTCTCCCTAATATCAGAACTTTCTATGTTGGAAAATTGCTCATAGAGAAAGGGCCCATACTCCTGCGCTTGAGGTACATCTGCTAAGATATCTTCCAAGCTCAGAAGACCTGGGGTATAGCCCGTAAGATCCGTCTCAGAAGATCCTTGGCCGGCAATGGTGCCACCCGTCCCAATTAATACTATATATTCATTCATGCTTGTCTCCTTATCAATTTCAATACCTCTATTATATAAGAAATTTTCTATTTGCGTTACAATATAGGTAGAATCGTTCATTTAATGAGGTGAAAGTATGAATCAAATCAAGGCAGACAAGGTCTTTGAATTCTTCAAGGCCATGAATCAAATTCCACGCACTTCCGGTCATGAAGAAGCGGTATCCAACTGGATTGCCGACTTCGCAAAAAAACGTAACTTGGCTGTTAAGCAAGATGAGGCTTGGAATGTCATCATCCAAAAACCAGCGAGCCCTGGCTACGAAGCCAAACCATCCGTCATCCTCCAAGGTCACATCGACATGGTAGGAGAAAAATCTCATGATGCAAAGCACGACTTCCTCACGGACCCTATTGAATGCATTGTAGATGGCGAATGGATGCATGCTAATGAAACCACCTTGGGCGCCGATAACGGCATAGGTGTAGCCATGGCCTTAGCCATTCTAGATTCCGACCAAGTAGCCCATGGCCCTATGACGGCCCTCTTTACCACCAATGAAGAAGTGGGTATGGATGGTGCTATCAACCTAAAAGCCGGCGATGTTTCTGGCCACTATCTTATCAATATCGATACGGAAGTAGAAGGCGAATTCATCGTGTCCTGTGCTGGTGGTTCTCACATTGACTTTGAAATTCCAGCCCTCAAAGAGCGTCGTTGTCAACGTTTCGACAAAGCTATTACCATTACCGTAGAAGGCCTACTAGGTGGCCACTCAGGCATGGAAATTTACAAACAAAGAGCTAATGCCAATGTTATCATGGCTCGCCTACTCACCCAACTGCGCAAGCAATATGCCCTACAAGTAGTAGACTTCGCTGGTGGCACCAAGCATAATGCCATTCCACGCAAGTGCCAAGCCACTATCGTCATCAAGGATGAAGACAGCCAAGCCATTGATAACCTGATTAACTATTACCAAAAGGCTTTGCGGGAAGAATTCACCCCACAAGACCCTGACCTAACTATCCATACTAGCCCAGCTACTCTTCCTACCTACGTATTCATCGAAGACACGGTAGATGCCCTCCTATCCTTCCTCATCCTAGCCCCTCATGGTGTTCACTCCATGGCTAAGGCCTTCCCTAATCTAGTGGAAACCTCTGATAACATCGCTATCGTGAAGGAAGAAAAGCATGCCCTCCACATCTTGGTTTCCCTCCGGTCCTCTAACAAGACCAGTCTAGAATTTATGGAAGATAAGTTCTTAACCTTGGGCCGCCTCTTGGGCATCAAGACTACCCGTTCAGGCTCCTATCCTGCTTGGGAATACGAAGCGGGCTCTGACCTTGAACAACAGGCTATCGCCCTCTACAAGACCTTCACCGGCACAGAACCAGAGGTAACTGCCGTCCATGCAGGTCTAGAATGTGGCCTCCTCAAAGGGATTTTACCAGACACACAAATGATTTCCTTCGGCCCAACTATTACAGGGGCCCACACACCACAAGAAAAGGTTCACCTTCCTTCTGTTGACCGAATCTATGCCTACCTCCTAGAACTTCTCAAGGAACTTCATTAAAAAGCTTCTCATTTCCCTATGAAGCCAAAGGTCTTCAGACCTAAGACCTAAGAACCATAAGAATCATAAGAATCATAAAAAAAGACCCAAGAAGCCATCCTAAGTCTTCTTGGGTCTTTTTTACATCTTACACAAACACCAAAAAGTCCCCGCTATTCACAAGAGTTAGCGGGGACTTCTATTGTTTAGGTTGTATTAAATTGTATTGAGGAGGCTATTTTTTATGCTTTATCCAAGGCTTGGCTCAAATCATCGATAAGGTCATCGATATTTTCAAGGCCCACGGAGAGACGGATCATATCAGGGGTTACACCTGCTGCTTTTTGAGCTTCTTCATCCAATTGCGCATGGGTTGTAGATGCAGGATGGATAACGAGGGACTTAGCATCTGCTACGTTAGCCAAATTGGAGAAGATTTCCAAAGCATCTACGAATTTAACACCTGCTTCTTTACCGCCTTTAATGCCAAAGGTAAAGACTGCCCCCACCCCTTTAGGGAAGTATTTCTTAGCCAAGTCATTGTATTTATTGCCTGGCAATTCTGGATAGTTAACCCATGCTACCTTAGGGTGTTTGGACAAGAATTCCGTGATTTTACGAGCATTTTCTACGTGACGTTCAACCCGCAAGGACAAGGTTTCAATGCCTTGAAGGATTTGCCATGCGGCGAGAGGTGTTAAAGTAGCCCCTGTATCACGCAAGAGTTGAGCCCGCACCTTAACTGTGAAAGGAATTGGCAAATCTGCATATACAAGACCGTTATAATGCTCATCCCCTTCTGTGAAATGAGGATATCTACCGGAAGCCTTATAGTCAAATTTACCGGATTCAACAACTACGCCAGCAATAGTTGTGCCATGACCACCCAAATACTTTGTAGCAGAATGAACAACAACGTCAGCACCATGTTCAAATGGGCGGAAGAGGTATGGAGAGGCGAAGGTATTATCTACGATAAGGATAATGCCATGCTTATGGGCAATATCAGCTACGGCCTCAACATCTACCAAGTTGATACCAGGGTTACCGATAACCTCAATATAAATTGCCTTGGTCTTATCATCGATAGCCGCTTCAAATTCTTCCAAGTGATCTGGATTTACGAACTTAGTTGTAATACCAAAGCGTGGCAAGGTAGCTGTGAAGAGATTGTAAGTACCACCATATAAGGTAGACGCTGCTACAATGTTGTCACCAGCGTCTGCTACATTAGTAATAGCATAATTTACTGCAGCAGAACCAGACCCTACGGAAACAGCGCCTGCGCCGCCTTCCAATTGAGCTACACGGGCTTCCAGAACATCATTGGTTGGATTGCCCAAACGGGAATAAATCCCGCCTGGTTCTTGCAAGGCAAAACGAGCAGCCGCTTGTTCTGCATCCTTAAAGACAAAAGAAGTTGTTTGGTAAATAGGCACGGCCCGGGACCCCGTTGGATCCACCGTATGACCAGCATGCAATTGAAGGGTTTCGAATTTATACTGTTTGCTCATGAGATATAATTCCTTTCTATGGGACTGTCGAATTCGTGATCTTTCACACTTGATTTGTTATCCATACTATATCACTAGGTTTTTAACTGGTCAATCACCCACTTTCTATGGTTCACCATAGCTTTAAGCTATAAAGAAGAAAAAAATAAGGACAGGTACCAGAACCTGCCCTTATAGGTATATTCTATTTGCGAGCGCTCTTAACAAGAGATGGGAACCTGTAAGCAAAGGTCTTCTAGGCCATTATCATCTAGGCATTTAATGACATCTAAGCTGCCCGACCAGTCCTTCCCTAGAACACAAAAAACGGGACACATGGGCCGATGGTTCTTAAGGACCCCACTGATAACCTCTAAATCAGCATCACTAGTCACAGTAAAGGCTAGGGCATCCTCATCTCCTAAGGTTTCCATGGTTGGCCCTAATAAGTCTAAGTCAAAGGAACCAGGTTCAAGAGATAGGGTAGTAAAGCAATTAATCCGCTCTAACCTATAATCTACAAGCCCTAATAAGAGCAAGTTAAATTCATAGGTAGAAACCTCTGCATTAGTCTCTGGCTTTTGGCTATCTTCCCCCATATCCAAAGCGGACCTGCGGTTAAGGAGGTCCACCAAAGCCATCAGGTCAAACCCGCCCCATATACTTTCATCTACCGCCAGAGTGACCCGTCGGTGGCCCTCCTTCTCGATAGCTCTAGCCAGGTCCTCTAGGGAGGGATTAGACAGGGACTGTCCATCCCCACCACGATGATCAAGGGTGACATAGGTAGTTATATAGCCTTGTCGACGACCACTTATTTCAATACAGGAGTAAATAGTAAGGTCAGGCATAAGATCCTCTCCCTTCTTAAATATAAGCTCCTTGGTTCTTATCCCGCTCGAACTTCATCTTCTGAATTTGCTCGATAATATACGGTGTTTCTTGGTACACATAGTAGTTAAGCCAGTTGGTATACAGCAAGGTGGATACGGACCGCCAACGAACGATAGGCGTATTGGATGGATTGTCGTCCGGATAGTAGTTATCTGGCACTGCTATATCAAGGCCTCTAGACCGATCTCGGTCATACTCCCGTTTAAGGGTATCCCGATCATATTCCGCATGACCAAAGACGAAGATATGCTTGTTGTCCTTAGAACGGACAATGGCTGCCCCCGTTTCCTCAGAACCAGCAAGAATTTCCAAATTCCGATTGGCCTTAACCTCAGCTAAAGAGTTAGTGGTATGGCGGGAATGAGGCATCCAAAAGACCTCATCAAATCCCCGCAATAAATTCGGTTGCATATTATAAATTTCATGCTCATAGACACCAAAGAGTTTGTGATCCATAACTTGCTTATCGATACCAAAGTGGTGGTAGAGGCCAGCCTGCGCCCCCCAGCAGAGGTAGAGGGTCGAGAAGACATGGTCTTCTGACCAATCCATAATTTCCACCAGTTCATCCCAGTAGTCTACGCTTTCAAAGGGCATGAGTTCCACAGGAGCGCCGGTGATAATCATGCCATCGAAAAACTTGTCCTTCACCTGGTCAAAGGTCCGGTAAAAGGTATGCAGGTATTCCTCATCTGTATTGGTGGCCTTATGGGAGGCCGTATGAAGGAGGGTCATATTCAATTGAAGGGGCGTATTGGAAAGGGCCCGAAGAATTTGGGTTTCCGTTACTTCCTTAGTGGGCATAAGATTAACTAGGAGAATTTCCAAAGGCCGAATGGCCTGCGTCTCCGCCCGCACTGAGTCCATAACAAAGATATTTTCCTCTGCCAACTTGTGAACTGCTGGCAAGTCTTTTACAACCGTAATAGGCATATCATTCCTCCTATTTCAACCGATTGACCGCATCCCGTAGGCTGTCTAGGCCTGCTTCTAATACAGACCGAGGGCAGGCTACATTAATCCGCTCAAAGTCCACCCCATCGTCACCAAAGATGGCTCCTGAATCCAACCATAATTTAGCATCATGCCAGAGCCATTGCTCCCGTTCTTTAGCGGTCATAGGCAGGGCAGAGCAATCGATCCAAACTAAGTAAGTCCCTTGTGGCATGTACATCTTGAGCTGTGGCAAATGTTCTTCTAAGTAGGCCTTAGTAAAGAGAATATTCTCCCAAATATAGGCCTTAACCTCTTTTAGCCACTCCTCCCCATGCTCATAGGCAGCTTGGCAGGCAAAGATACCGAAACTATTGGCTTGGCTATAGCCAGCAGCCGTTACAGCCGCCTTGAATTGCTGGCGAATCTCATCATTAGGAATAAAGATATTAGATATCTGTAGGCCGGCAATATTAAAGGTCTTAGATGGAGCCGTACAGAGGATACAATTATTTGCATAAGCAGGTCCTAGGCTTGGATAGGTATGATGTTGGTGTCCAGGCCAGACAAAATCTGCATGAATTTCATCAGCCACTACAAGGACTCCATAGCGGTTGCAAATGTCACCCAAGCGGGTCAACTCATCCGCCGTCCATACCCGGCCTACGGGGTTAGCAGGGCTACAGAGGAGGAAGAGCTTAATATCTCCTTTGGATAAACGTCGCTCAATGGCATCAAAATCGATAGCATAGGCCTCTTGACCGCGAATCATGGGCACGTTGACGATATAGCGGCCATTATCCTCAATCACTTCGGAGAAGGGATAGTAAACGGGTTGCATGATGAGAACCCCATCCCCAGGCTTGGTGAAAGCTTGTACTGTCATAGCTAAGGCAAAGACAACCCCAGGGGTTTTAATCAACCACTCTTCCTTAGGGGTCCAGCCATAGTGTTTAGTCATCCAAGCAACTATAGCGCCTATGTATTCTTCTTCGGTTTCCGTATAGCCCCAAATACCGTGGTCTACTACCTTGTGGAGGGCCTCTTTAATAGGGTCGGCTACAGGAAAGTCCATATCCGCCACCCAGAATGGTTGTACATCTTGAGGGCGTCCACGGCGGAGGGCGAAGTCTACCTTTAAAGACTTGGTATGATGGCGGTCAATGACCTGGTCAAAATTATAGTGGCCCATAGTAACTCCTTTATCCTTTCTCAGCAAATGGGGTTACTAGCGAATCAGTCCCCATCTAAATCTGCTATATAGAAGGATAGACCATGTTCCCATGGTCTATCCAAACTTATTTATGCAAGGCTTGCTCAAAATCAGCGATGAGATCTTCCACGTCTTCAATCCCTACAGAAATGCGGAGCAAACAACGGTTAATCCCCTTCCGTTCTGCTTCCTCAGCCGGTACGGCTGCATGAGTTTGGGTGATGGGATAGGTGATGAGTGTCTCTGTGCCGCCTAAGGATTCAGCAAAGGTTACGACCTTCACATCTTCCAGGAGGTGCTTAGCGGTCTCTTCCGAATCCACTTCTACGGAAATCATGCCCCCAAAGCCATCGCATTGCGCCTTGGTAATGGCATAACCAGGGTGGTCTGGCAGGCCTGGATAGAGGACCTTAGTCACCTTGTCTTGCCCTTGGAACCATTCGGCAAGGGTTTGAGCGTTCTTAGCAATCCGCTCCATCCGTATAGGAAGAGTCTTAATCCCCCTCATAACCAACCAAGAATCCATAGGAGACAAGCAAGCCCCTACGGACTTAAAGATAAAGCGGAGTTTTTCCGCGATTTCTTGATCCTTAGAAATAACAAAACCGCAAACAACATCATTATGTCCAGCTAGGAACTTAGTCCCAGAATGAACGACAATATCACATCCTAAGGTCAAAGGCCGTTGGAAGTAAGGGGACAAAAAGGTATTGTCTACCACCACAAGGGCTCCCTGTTGATGGGCCAATTGAGAGATAGCCCTAAGATCAGTTACCTCCATCATAGGGTTGGTAGGCGTTTCGATGAGAATGGCCTTTGTTCTGTCCGTGAAAGCGGCTTTTACCGCCTCAAGGTCTGAAGTCCCTACAGGGGTGAAGTCGATGCCCCAATCCTTGTAGAGGGAGTTAAAGAGGCGAATAGATCCTCCATACAAATCATCCCCTATGATGAGATGGTCACCTGGTTTGAAGAGGCGCATAACCGCATCAATAGCCGCCATACCAGAGGACATGGCCAAGGCATCCACCCCTTCTTCAAGAGCGCTTATGAGGGTTTCCAAGTGATCTCGGGTAGGATTGGATTCACGAGTGTATTGAAAGCCAGTAGTTTGGCCTAAACCTGGGTGGGAAAAGGTAGAGGACATATGGATAGGTGGTGTTACCGCCCCTGTTTCATCTGTGGGACCCAAAGCATGGATACAGCGCGTATTGAATTTCATAGATCCTCCTCAATTCCCCAATTATCCCAGGGATTTAATTCCTAGTTGTCTTATTCTATTTAATTATTTTATCTCATTAGAGCCATAAATAAAAGGAGGAGGCTTCTCTGCCCCCTCCTTCGCCATATAAATTTTATAAACCAGTCCATAGTTTTAACCTATGATTTACTGGTTATGACAATTCCCTATAAAGCCCTCATAAGGACCTATCTACTAGACTAACCCCTCATACGACGCATGAGGATAGACGCCAGTACAATCCCGGCAGTCCCTGTCACCAATTGTGGCCATCCCATAGAAAATAAGAGAAGACTGGCCTTTGGACCGGGTATATTAATGGTCGACAGGAGCCAACTAAAGCCTCCATAGAGGACCACAAGCCGCGAAAGTACAGCACAAAGAACCATGAGTATCATAGACCTGCCCTGCCAAAAGCGGGCCCAGCAGGCATAGAGTGAAGACCCTAGCCCTACCACTAAGATGGCTGGTAGAATAGGCAACATAATACCTTGCAGATAAGCCACTACCGGTGTCACCCAAGCGATAGCAAGACCACTTTTAAGGCCAAAACGCCAGGTTGCTACAATGATGCAGGTGGATACGAGGGATCCAATGACAAAGAGGGAGACTTGTGGCGGTATGGGAATAATCAAGCGTAAGGATTGGACAACTAGGGCTATCGCCAAAAGCATGGCCGTGCCCGTTAAACTTCGAATAGGCATACACATATCCTCTAAGGTTAATTAGGATCAATACAGATAAGAACACCCCTATTATACACCTAGGCAAAGCCCTAAACCTATGATATAATATCTCCATACGCGGGCGTAGTTCATTGGTAGAATGCGAGCTTCCCAAGCTTGAGAGGAGGGTTCGATTCCCTTCGCCCGCTCCATACAAAAGAACAGCACCCTTAGGGGTGCTTTTTTAATAGGTATTAAAAAGCTCCCTCATCCTAGATGAGGGAGCTTTTGTATCACACGAAGTCTGAGAAACCTTTCACAAGTCCAGGAGCATATTAGTGAATCAATGGGAATACAAATTTAATCCAAGGCACACCGACTACGATGAAGATAGCCATGTAGATGACGCCGAAGATGAAGCCCAGTTTCCAGAATTCAGCAGATTTAGTAAAGCCAGAGGCGAACCAAATTGGGCTATGACCTGTACCGTATGGTGTCAAGATACCCATAATCCCCATTGGGAGCAATAAGTAGAGCATAGCTTGGGAAGCATCGATACCAGGTACTTGCAGGAGCAGGGTTGCGAAAAGGCCGGTCATAGCAGTTACATAAGCCGTACCAGATGCAAAGAAATACCGGAGAACAGCAAAGGCGATCATAAGACCAAATACGGCATACATTGGGTCCAGGGAAAGCAAGGAACCACCAGCCGATTTAGCCAACCAATCAAGGAAGCCTACATTCTTAAGGCCTGCTGCCATTGGCACCAAGGTACCGAACCAAGTCAATACGTTCCAAGCTGGTTTGTTAGCAAGGAAGTCGGCCCAAGCGATAACCTTAGCTAAAACCATAGCGATGATAACGATCAAGGCAGTGGTTGTTGGGTTGACCCCGAAGAAGGAAGACCCAATCCAGAGGACAAGTGCACCTACTGAGATAAGGGCCATGGCGATTTCTTTACCAGTCATAGCACCCAACTTAGCGTATTCTTCCTTAGCCCATTCTGCGATTTCAGGAGAGCCCTTAACTTCTGGTTTGCAGAAGATATAAGCCAAAATTGGGGTAATGAAGAAGAGGATGATACCGACTGGCAAGAAAGCTAAGAACCAAGAAGTCCAGTCTACCGTTGCTACCCCAGACTTAGCAGCCAACTCTACAGCCAATGGGTTTGGCGCTTGACCAGTCAGGAAGATAGAGGAAGATACACAGGTTACTGCTAGTGATACCCAGTTGAGGTAGGAACCAATCTTGCGAGGATTCTTATCGGGATAGGAATCAAACATAGGACCGATGCTAGCAACAATTGGATAGATAGTACCACCAGAACGAGCTGCGTTGGATGGGATAAATGGTGCCAAAATCAAATCGGTAATAGCGATGGCATAGCCCAAGCCCAAAGAAGATTTGCCCAACTTTTTTACCAAGAAAAGGGCAATCCGTTGGCCCAAGCCAGAGTTCTTGTAACCGATACCAATCATAAATGCAGCGAAAATTAACCATACGATGGCGTTGTTAAAACCGGACAAACCCCAGCTAATAGCATTAGCGGAAGTAACCATACCGGTCACCTTATCTGGTGTAGGTCCTACACGGAAGAGGACCGCCACAGTAATAGCAATCAACCCAATAAAGGCTGAAGGCAATGGCTCGAGAATCAAGCCGACTACGAGACCAGCAAAAATGGAAACATAGATCCATGCGCCGGCGGATAAGCCTGCTGGTGCACCAATAAGCCATACGATGATAGCTACAATGAGCGGTGCCCAGAGTTTCCAATTAAAGTTTTTCATAACGAAACTCCTTACTACACACAATATATAACTTATTACTAGGTTATTATAACTATCTAGGCCTAATGATTAAAGCTTTATACACATATTTCTGCATAATTACTCTATGACTCTTATTTATAGGCCTATAACACTAGAGGGGCTTTGTACGCAAAAGATATCTTATGCTGAGTCTAGATAAAGATAGACCCTATTAGGATTTACCTAAATAAATTCTTAATTTCCCCTCCTAAAAGGAGTATAATCTATACAGAATTGCTATGAGAAGCAAATCCTTAGTTAGCTTTAGGAGGCCTGGTCATGAGACCAACCTATTTAGAAATTGATACACAACTTATCCGAGAAAATTTAAGAAAAATAAAAGATGCCCTACCTGAGTGGTCCACCTCTACGGCGGTCATCAAGGCTAATGGCTATGGTCATGGCTCTGTCATCATGGGGCGAATTGCCGTAGAAGAAGGCTATGAATCCCTAGCAGTAGCCATTCCAGAAGAAGCCCAACCCCTCCGCAATGCAGGCATCATGGTACCCATCTACCTCTTAGGCCTGACTCGGCCTCAATCCTTCGAACTTATTGCTGACACCAACACCATCCCCGCAGTCGATGACTCGACTGACTTTGACGGTCTCAACGAGTGTGCCAAGCGCCATGGCATGACCATACCAGTCTGTATCGCCGTCGATACAGGCATGCACCGGATTGGCATTCAGCCCAAGGATGCCTGTGCCTTTATAGAAGAGATAGAAGCCTATTCAAACCTTGAGGTAGACGGATTCTTCTCCCACATGGCCAATGCTGATGCGGCCGATCAAAGCCATGCCCATGACCAAGCGGCTAGCTTTGGAGCCATGGTCGAGGCTGTTAAAGCCTTTCGTCCTGACCAAAACTACCGTTTCTCCTTTGCCAATTCCGCCGGTCTCTTAGCCATCAAGGACTCCCTCTATACAGATGCCCGCCCTGGTATCATCCAATATGGCATCATGCCATCCATGGATGTACCTAACCGCCTAGGCCTCAAGCCGGTCCTCTCCCTTCACTCAGAGGTAGTTCATGTGCAACATTTGGAAAAAGGCCAGGGGATTGGTTATGGGTCTACCTATGTAACCACGGGGCCCACCACAGTAGCCACTATCCCTATGGGCTACGCCGATGGCTACCCCCGGTCCCTCTCCAACCGTGGAGCTGTACTCATCAAGGGCGTTCGCTGCCCCGTAGTGGGCCGGGTCTGCATGGACCAATTTATGGTCATGGTGCCACCAGACGTAGAGGTAGCTGTAGGCGATCCTGTAGTCCTCCTAGGCCAACAGGGACACGAATCCATTACAGCCCTAGAAATTGCGGCCTTAGCTAACACCATCCCTTACGAAATCTTCTGCGGTTTCTCAGAACGGGTTCCTCGGGTCTACAAGTAGACAAAAAAAATTTAATTAGTAATTAACAAGTAAGGCCCCTGTCGATCTACCGCTCGACAGGGGCCTTACTTGGCTAGAAGACAACAAAAAAGGATGCCTTAGCATCCTTTTTTATATCTATATGCAATTAGCAATCTGCTACTAACTATTTATGGCTCATCTACCGGCTCCTCTTCGTCTAAGGTGTAGTCTCGGGCCATCCACTTACGCGTAGCCGTAAAGGTAATGGTAACCCATTTTTCATTGGCATGCCCTCCAATAGCATCATCAATTTCATTGCGAATCTGATCGAAGGCCGTTACCGTTTGTGCGGGGAAGTCTTCATCGATGAGAATATCGATTTCTACAATCTTAACGTTGCCATAAGCCTGTACAGAGGTAACATAGTCAAGGAAGTGATACCGCTTCATAAAATCATCCATAATGTACTGGATCCGATTATGGTAGGCTAGGGGCGCTACCCCCAGGATTTGCTTAAGGGATGGAATCAAGATTCTAAAGGACGATGGCATCATCTGCAAGGACAAGGCTATAAGGACTAGGGGGTCTACATAAATAGCATAGGCGGCCCAAGGGGATGCTTTCAGAAGAAGGGCTATGATAAAGGAAATAAGGATGGCTGCTTCTAGGCGCACATCGATGGTCCAGGAGATGTTATCAAACTTAACCAGGTTGGACTTGAGCCGCTTGTTGATGCGGCGTACATAAATGATATAAATTAAGTCGGCCACGGTGAAGAATATCGCATAGGCGATGGCCAAATCAATTTTAACGGCCCGCCCTCCTGCTAAGAGATCAGTAATCCCCGAAGCTAGCGCATAGATGACGATGAGCAGGGTGAAAGACCCTTCCATAATGAGGACTAGAGGCTCAAACTGCCAATAACCAAACTGGAAACGCTTGGAGGTTTCATTAGCTACTAGCTTGGAGGTGCCAATCATCATGAGCTTGATAATAACCCCTATAAATGCGGTCACCCCATCCAGAAGGATGGCGGACGAACCAGAGATAATCCCCATAATAGTCCCCGCAACCGCCAACAAGCCCATAAGACCGGCAGATTGCATGAGCAATCGCTGTTCTATAATTTTTTTATCCAGCATATGGCCCTCCTTTACTGATTTAGACAAAATACCACTCCCAGGGGAAATTATGACCAAGGATGCCCTTGGTCTGGGAGTGGTATCTCTATAAGCATAACAAAAATCGAGGCACTAGTCAGCACCATCATTCTCATTATCTATCAATTACCCTAGGAAGAAGAGTTCCTAAGTGTTGCTTAAGAGCCCTTCTCCTTCATAGGATACGGCCTATTTGACTTCAGCGATAGCCTCTACTTCTACCAAGAGACCCAAGGGAAGATCCTTCACAGCAAAACAAGAGCGGGCTGGTTTCCCGGTCATGTACTTACCATAGATTTCATTGAAAGCTGCAAAGTCCTCAATATTAGCTAGGAAGCAAGTTGTCTTCACAACCCCTTCAAAATCGGTCCCCGCCTCAGCCAAGACGGCACCTAGGTTCTTCATCACCTGTTCTGTTTGTTCTTGGATGCCCCCTTCTACAGGTTTGCCCGTAGCTGGATTGAGGCCTACTTGGCCCGACAAGAATACGAGGTTACCCACAGCCTTAGCTTGAGAGTATGGGCCTACCGCAGCAGGCGCCTTATCAGTGTGTATGGTTTTCATAGAGCTTACCTCCCTAAAAGATTAGTCATATAATTCAGTCTAACATATGGCAGTATCTCCCACAAGCAAAGCACCTTCTATGTCTCATTGACATTTCCATTCATTCTCACTACACTATATAGAAACCTATATAAATAAAGTAACGGTATAAAGGAGTCATCATGACACAACAAGCAAATCCACAAGAATTGACCATAGGCTCTGCCCATGGCCGCTTCAAAGCTAAGCCTATTAGCTTTAAAGGGCGGGTTAGCCGTTCTGAATTTTACCTCACCACCCTTTTGGTGCCTTGGGGTATTGAAATTCTAGCCTTCCTAATTCTAACCTTGGGTGGGGGCCTTAGCGGCTTTTTATCCAGCCCTGGAAATCCAACTACCTGGCCTCTGGCCATAGGAGGGATCCTCTTTGTCATTATACAAATTGCCCTCTTCTTATCCCTCTTGGGTTATAGCGTACGGCGTTTACACGATATAGGTAATAGGGGCTGGTGGGTCCTCATCTCATTGATTCCTGTTATCGGCCAGGCCATCCTCCTCTATAAGTTCCTATCCCCTTCTAATCCTGGTTCCAATGCCTACGGAGAACAGCCTGTAGAGACCCTTCCTATGAACCCTGAAGCGGATGAAAATCAATTAACTCTTTGGGGTAACCTCAAGGCAACTCTCAAACAGGCCTTTACATTCAAGGGTCGTACTAGCCGTCACCAATATACCTTGGCTTTGGGGGCAGCCTACTTCTTCTATGTAGTCGTCTCCATGGCAGTAGGCTTTATCACTAACTTAGTCCAAGGCCTCGCTATCATCGATATCTACCAAAAGGCTCCTTTCCTCCTATCTTCTTCTCAAATTGTCGAAATGTACATGATGCAAGAATACGGTACCATTTTGAGCCTCGTAGGCCTTCTCTTCCTACTTGCCACCCTCATCCTATTCATCCTCTTCTTAGCCTTTATTTCCGCCTCTGTACGTCGCTTGCATGATGCAGGCAAATCGGGTCTCTACATGCTCCTCCCTGTAGCACTGGCTTTCTCATCCATCTTAGTTTTCGTGGGCGCTGTAGCTAGCCAAAACCCTGACCTCCTCTTCCTAATTGTCATCTTGCAATTGGGTCACTTCCTAACGTCCCTTTATGTCCTCTACCTCTTGATTAAACCAAGTTCCTCGAATACAACCTATGGACCTCTCCTTCCCGCCTTTCAAGCACCTATGAAAGCAGAAGAAGAGTTGGTAAAGGAAGGGAATTAGTAAAATAAGCAGTTAGATAATTCCCTAGGAATTATCTAAGTAAGAACTAAAAAGACCTGTAAGCTCAGCTTACAGGTCTTTTTTATAGAACTTACAAGTGAATATGCAATTCGTCCCCATCGCCATGGCGGTGGATGTGGACATGGTAGTCCTCATCCACTAGGTTAACCGCCTTCAAGAGATCTACCTCTTGCAAAACAGCTTGAGGGCTATCATCAGCCACAATACGGTGCTTTTCATCAAAGAGAATAACTCTATCTACCATGTCCGGCAGGCGGTGAAGGTCGTGAGTGGCAATTACCAAAGTCTTTCCCGCTTGGCGAAGCATAGACAGAAGGTTGAGAACTACCTTCTGAGTGCGCGGGTCAAGAGCGGCCATAGGTTCATCCAAGAGGAGAACTTCTGGGTTAAGGGCCAGGGTAGCCGCTAGGGTCACCCGCTTTTTCTGCCCCCCTGATAGTTGGTAGGGAACGGCCTCCAAAAGGTCTTCTAGGCCTAATAAGGCCACCATATCATGGACTCGCTGATCCACCTGGTCTTGACTTAGGCCCATCTGCCGAGGTCCAAAAGCAATTTCCTCGTAAACAGAAGGACAGAAGAGTTGGCTATCAGCCCGCTGAAAGACAATGCCCACATCCTTATGAAAGGCTTTCATATAGGCCTGATTTTTGAAACAATCAGCACTGAGGGCTTGATCCTTAAAGAAGACCTGTCCCGAAGAGGCCTTGTGGATACCCGCTAACAAATTGAGGACAGTCGTTTTACCAGAGCCATTGGCCCCCACTAGGGCTACTGCCTGCCCTCTTTCTATGACTAGGGACAGGTCTTCTAAGACAGGCTGCCCATTATCATAGGCAAAACCCACCTTATCTAAGGCGAAAAACATTAGCGACCTCCCATATAAAATACATAGATTAGAAATACCATAATGATAGCCTTGAGGCCATCCATCCAGGTGAGAGACCAGGACCTATGACCGCTGTAATAGGTCCCATCAAAGGCCCGACAGACCATAGCCTGATAGAGGGCTTGAGCCTCCATGCGAGACCGGATAAAAAGGGTCCCCATAATTCCCCCCATGGTCATCCCCTTGCCTTGGGTCCGTCCCACTGCCCGCAGGCGGAAAGCGTAAAGCAGGGCCAAGGCTGTCTCTCCTAACAGGTAGATATACTTGAGGGAGATGTGGAGGATAAAAATAAAGATAGACGGTACTCGTAGGTAACGGAGGGAAGCGATGATATCGTGCCAGGCCGTTAAGCTAGCAAAGATCTGCATCTGGGTCACCGTAATAAAGACCTTGAGAACCATAAGAGAAGACCGGGTTTCCCCTAAGAGGAGGATGGCCGGCATAAGGACTAAGACATTAAAGAGAGCCGCTAGGAGGGACACCTGTAAGATGCGGACCAAGTCTCTACTCGACAAGAAACAAAGCTGAATTAAGACCCAGGCCAAGGGAAAGTAGAGAAAACTAGGTTCACTACTCAATACTACTAAAAAGGAAATCAGTAGAGCATGGGCCAGGGCTAACAGAGGGTGTCCCTGGGATTGAGTCCGGCTGCCGCCAAGGGAGCGCCCCTTCTGGATGAGACCTAAAAAATGATCAATAGACCGATTGAGGAAGGCATCGGAATCCTTAGGCACTATGTACTTATCCGATGCTGCTAGCCAGGGGGGCAAGGCCCCCAGCCTCTTCTCATTCTTATCGTGCATAGGCTACCTTACCAATCACCCGATAAACAATAACCAAGAGGGCAATACCAATAACTGCGGACAAAATATAACCTGTTACATCCGGCATGCCAGGGAACGCATAATCAGCCAAAGGGCTCTCCCAGGAGAAGCCCTGCTCCATCCCTTGTGGTACATAGCCTAAGGCACTACCGCCTTCGGCGACATCGACGATTTCGTCAGTCCCCCATTCGCCCCAAGCAGTAGCTTCTGTTAGGAGACCTAAGGGGCAGAGAACAACCAAAAGGCCCATAATCCCATAAAGGACCTTGTTCTTAATGGAAATAGTCCCTGTATCCTTACCATGTACGAAGGAATAGATACCCACAGTAAAGATGACCTCCGCAAGACCTGCGATAGTCAAATGAGGAATCATCATAGCTGGGATAGCGATAGACAAGGGATAAGGGGCATAGAGAGCCAACCCCGCTGGATCATGGAAGAGCATAGGTTGAATGCCAAATTCGATGGCCGCCATAAATGCTGCTGCATTAATACCCGCATAGGCCCCAATGGCCAAGGCCACCACATTGGGAAGGGCTCTCTTAAGTAGAGAGTAAAGACCATAGCCCACCAATGGCATGAGGACAGCCATATTAAAGATATTAGCCCCTAGGGCCAAGATGCCCCCATCACCAAAGAAGACCGCTTGAATGAGAAGGGCCGAGGCCACGGATAGGACCGCCGCTTCAGGCCCTAAGAGGGCTGCCAATAGGGTTCCCCCTACAGCATGGGCAGATGTACCACCAGGAACGGGTATGTTAAACATCATAAGCAAAAAGGAGACCGCTGCCCCCACACCTAAGAGGGGTAACTCTTGAGGAGATAATTTATTTTTAATTCTCTTGGTACAAGCAATAACAACCGGTGCTGCTAGAATAGCCATGACAGCACAGGTTTCAGGGCTAAGATAATTCTCTGGAATATGCATAGTGAAAGGTCTCCTTGGACTAAACAAAACAATCTCAGCTAGAGGCTAAGGTATACATACATATATATTTTACTATATCCATTTGATTCTAGAAAAGAAAAAGAGCTAGCCCCCAGTTGACTGCTAATTTTCCCTTTGGAGAAGACAGCCCCTATAGGCTAGCTCTTGTTATGGCCTTCTAATATCCTGACTAGCAAGACTAAAGAAGCATCCTAAATAAAACCATCTATTCTTTTATTGGTCGCGGCGACGGTAGACAATGTTAGCCCGCGTCAAATATTGGAACGGTAGGGACAAGCAGTGAACCAAGCGTGTGAATGGGAAGAGAATAGCCACAATCATCCAAGACACCATATGGATCTTGAAGAGAATTGGCACATTATCCATGAGGGATGGTTCAGGGTTCCAGTAGAGGAGACCGCGGAACCAAGGTCCGATGGATTCCCGGTAGTCAAACTGACCTGGTGCATTCCAAAGGGTAGATGCAAGGCCCGCCACAATAGCAATGGCCAAAAAGAGATAGAGCCAACGATCCATGGTAGACGTATTAGCTTTCATATAGGATACGGTAAATCGACGCCGCATCAAGATGATAAAGCCCAAGAGGAGGATGATACCTGCTGGCACCCCCATCCACAAGGCCCCTTGGTGGTACATATGCTCATTGATACCAAAGTATTCTGTGCAAAGCTTAGGCACCAAAACGCCCACTACGTGACCGCCGATAACCATCAACAAGCCCAAGTGGAACAAGGGATTGCCGATTCTAAGTTGTTTCTTTTCCAAGAATTCACTAGATTTTGTGGTCCAATTGCGTTCAAAGTAAAAGAACCGAACCAGTGTGCCTACCACAAGGAAGGTGAAGGCAATATATGGGAGCGCTCCCCACAAGAAATTAGTCATGTGCACTTTCCTCCAATCCGTTAGCTACAGCCAAAACGACATCCAACAACAAGGCATATGGCAATTCCGCCTTAATCAACTCCTGACGGAGGTATTCGATGTAAGGAAGGATGCGCTTGAAAATTTTACTCATAGCTTTTTCATCGACAGCGGCCAAGAGTTCCAAGAGGGCTGGCAAATAGTCAGGCGTTTCCTTGTGAGGAAGGTCGTAACCATTTTCCAAGAAATCTGCGGAAAACTGAACTAATTGTTCCGATTGTTCCCCATTCCCCTGGAGTTCATAGGTAGACATGTAGAGGGTGGTATTCTTAGAGAAATCAAAGGATTCCACGTATTGATTTTCAAAGTCTATAAGCCCTGTCTCTTCCACATATTCGAAGAATTCAATCAAGGATTCCCGCAGAAGTTGATGTTGTACAGAGTTTTCCGCTTCCCACTTCCAGCTAGGGAATTCAGACCGCCATTGCTGATCTGGATAACGTAACAAATAGGAAACGATAAGCAGAATTTTTTGGCTATCTAGCATTGATGACAACCCCCTGTAGGACAGGTAAAGCCCGCGTTATGTTGCATTTCATGACGTTTTTCACGATCCACATCTACATCGGTAGGAAGGACAAATCGGTCTTTATACTTAGCCAAGGCCAAGAGCTTATACATAGCGTACATGTCATCGTCAGACAAGTGCGGATTCGTGCTGACTGCCATGCCATCATTCTGGGTGCGCATCTTCATGTACATACGCATATCCAAGAGTTTTTGAAGGATATCCCCTACTACCTCTGTATTACCAGCGGAGAAGAGGGACGCCAAATAGGTCAAAGGCACCCGCATTTCATCGGCCTTGGCCAAGTATACTTGAGACGATACTCGTTGAACGATTGGAGACATAGGTGGCACATACCAAACCATAGGGAGGGTGCGGTATTCAGGATGGAGTGGCAAGGCTACCTTCCATTCTTTTACCAATTTATAGATAGGAGAGTTTTGGGCTGCTTCAAGCCAAGCTTGAGAGATTCCTTCTTCCTTAGCCGCCTTAATAACTTCTGGATCATGAGGGTCCAAGATGAGTTCCAACATATTGTCATAGATGGCCTTATCATCCTTTGTTTCCGCCATTTCTGCAACCCGATCCATGTCATAGAGGACAACGCCGGAGAAGCGGATACGACCTGTACATGTTTCCGCACAGATTTGAGGGCGACCATTTTCTAAACGAGGGTAGCAGAAAACGCACTTTTCAGCCTTATTAGTTTCCCAGTTGTAGAAAATCTTCTTGTAAGGACAAGCTGGTACGCAGTGACGCCAGCCACGACATACGTCTTGGTTAACCAAGACAACACCATCTTCAGTCCGTTTATAGATGGCACCGGATGGACAGGCTGCAACACATGCTGGATTCAAGCAGTGATTACAGAGTCGAGGTAAATACCGCATGAAGACTTCTTTATAGTCAAACTTAATCTGTTCCCCTAAACCTTTAAGGTTAAGATCAGTTCGGGCATGGTGGCCACCAGCCAAGTCGTCATCCCAGTTAGGGCCCCAGGTAACTTCCATCTTTTCCCCTGTTACCAAGGATTTTGGACGGGCAATTGGTTGGTGGTTCTTACGTTTAGACGTAATTAAGGTTTCATAATCATACGTCCACGGTTCAAAGTAGTCCTTCAATTCAGGTTGTTCTGGATGGTAGAACAACTTTAAAAGCCGTTTGCCCTTAGAGCCAGTAGCCAGTGCTAACTTGCCATGGGAATCAATCTGCCAGCCACCCTTCCATTTATCTTGGTCTTCCCAATTGCGTGGGTAACCAAGACCTGGACGGGTTTCGACATTATTAAAGTACATGTATTCTGTACCTTCGCGGTTTGTCCATGTATTTTTACATGTAACAGAGCATTGGTGACAGCCAAGACACTTGTCTAGGTTCAACACCATAGATACTTGAGCCTTAATCTTCAAGCCAATCCACCTCCTCAATCTTGCGAACCACTACGACCATATCCCGTTGGTTGCCGGTTGGCCCATAGTAGTTAAAACCATAGGATAATTGACCATAGCCACCGATCATATGGGTCGGTTTCAAATGGATATGGGTTGGTGCGTTATGGGTACCACCGCGTTCTTTAGAAATTGGTGCCCCAGGCACATTGATATGGCGGTCTTGGGCGTGGTGCATGTACATAATGCCACGAGGAATCCGTGGAGATACGACAGCCCGTGCTGCAACTACACCATTCTTATTATATGCTTCTACCCAATCATTATCAGCTACGCCGATTTCTGCTGCATCATCTTCATTGAGCCATACGGTTTGCCCACCACGGAAGAGGGTGAGCATTTGTTGGGCATCGAAGTACATGGAGTGGGTAGACCACTTGTTATGCGGTGTGAGGTATTTAAGCTTAATGGACTTTTGCCCTTCTGCTTCATAACTCCCCTTAACCGGTGCATAATTCAAGGTTGGCTTAAAGAGGGCCAAGCCTTCGCCGAAGTCCCGTACCATTTCATGGTCCAAATAGTAGGATTGACGACCAGTAACAGTCCGGAATGGGAAGAGGTCATCAATGGACGTGTTGAATGGAGAATAACGGCGATTGTTGTCAGATTTAGCCGTTGATGTTGGAGAAGAGATAACGTTGCGCGGTTGGATTACGCATTCATCGAAGGTGAAACGTTGGCCTTCACGAGGTTTTGCAATATATTGCAAGTTGTCGAGACCGGTTTGTTTTTCCACCGCTTCCCAGCCCCGTACAGCCAATTTACCATTGGAGCAAGAGGATAGGCGCAAGGTAGCATCACAGGCTTGCTTAGCTGTGAAAATAGATGGGCATCCATTGGATACATAACCAGCATGGTCAATTGTACCGATTTGTTCCTTAAGGGCCTCGTATTCATCAGAAATATCCCAGGTAGCGCCGTGTGCGCCAGCTTTCTTACTAGCACCAGGGCCTAGACCGATGAATTTTTCATAAATCTTGGTAAAGTCCCGTTCTACATGAACCAAGTTAGGCATAGTCTTGCCTGGCACTGGTTCACATTCGCCATGGTACCAGTCTTTGACTTCCCCATTAGGGGTAGCCAATTCACCTCGTGTATCATGTTGCAAAGGCACGGCTACGATATCTTGATACTTAGGAAGGTTGGACTCTTTAGCCACCTTGGAAACCGCTTCCGCCAAGGTGCGGAAGATATCCCAGTCAGACTTAGCCTCCCAACCAGGATTAACCGCTGGTTGGAATACATGGAGGAATGGATGCATATCCGTAGAGGACAAGTCATCCTTTTCATACCAAGTCGCTGCCGGTAATACGATATCGGAATAAAGACCCGTGGATGCCATACGGAAGTCCAAGTCAATCAAGAGGTCTAACTTGCCCCCTTGTACTTCTTGGTCCCGCCATTTAATTTCCTCTGGCTTAACCGCTGCATCGGAGTCTTCAATAACACCATTCTTAGTCCCCAAGAGATACTTAAGGAAGTATTCGTGCCCCTTAGAAGATGAACCGATGAGGTTGGCCCGCCATACAAAGAGGTTGCGAGGGAAGTTAGCTTCTTTACCAGGGTCTTGAACGGAGAAGTTCAATTGTTTAGCTTTCAATTGCTCAACAATATAGGCGTTGATTTCATCCGCTGTAGTAGCCCCTTGCGCCTTAGCTTCGTCAACCAATTGTTGAGATCCACGGTCAAAGGTTGGGTAGGATGGCAACCAACCCAAGCGTGCAGCCATGACATTATAATCCCCTGGATGCGCATAACGAGGCGTTGCCAATTTAGATGCCCGTTCATTAATGTCAATCACATCAGACCGGAATTGTTCCGTCGCAAAGTAGAAGAAGGATGGAGAGTTTTGGAGACGTGGTGCTGTCCCCCAGTCCTTAGCAGTCATGATGAGGCCCCATCCTTCAGCAGGGCGGAGTTTTTCTTGGCCTACATAGTGGGCCCAACCACCACCGTTTTTACCTTCTGTACCGGTGAACATAATGATATTCAAGATAGCTCGGTAGATGATATCCGCATGGTACCAGTGATTGATGCCGGCCCCCATGATAACCATGGAACGGCCCTTAGTAGCTTCTGCTGTGTCGGCAAATTCACGAGCCGTTTGGATGGCTAACGCAGGGGATACACCGGTGAATTTTTCTTGCCAAGCTGGTGTGTAGGCGATGTCATCTTCGTAGGAAGTAGCCACTTCTCCACCGAGACCACGATCGAGGCCATAGTGAGCCATAATTAGGTCGTATACAGTGGTAACTTTTACAGGACCCGCTGTTGTTTGTACGGTCATGACAGGAATATTGCGGGTAACAAAGCCCTCTTCTTTATCCTCACCAAAGTAAGGTAATTGAACCGATACCACCTCATCCTTCATATCCATGACGGACAAGACTGGATCGATAGGCTTACCGGTTTGGGAATCTTCCAAACGAAGGTTCCACTTGGATGGGTTAGCATGACGTTCACCCATGGTGCCGTTTGGCGTTACCAATGATTGGCTATTGGCATCAAAGATATAGCCCTTGAACTCAGCATCTTGTTCTGTGCGACCGCAATCAGCTGCATTGAGGAAGCGGGTTGGTACCACATGACCATGTGTATCCTCTTCTACGCGGAGGAAGAATGGCATATCTGTGAATTGTTTAGCATAATCTTGGAAATAAGAAACCTTGCGGTCAAGATAATATTCTTTCAGGATTACGTGGCCCATGGCCATAGCCAAAGCCGCATCAGTACCAGCCTTAACGTTGAGCCAAGCATCGGCAGAAGTAGTGGATTCAGCATAGTCAGGAGATACAGAAACCACCTTGGTTCCCTTGTAGCGCACTTCATTCATGAAGTGGGCATCTGGAGTCCGCGTCAATGGAACATTGGAACCCCAGGTGATGATATAGCCCGCATTAAACCAGTCACCAGACTCAGGGGAGTCCGTTTGTTCGCCCCACACTTGTGGCGATGCAGGAGGCAAATCAGCATACCAGTCGTAGAAGGACAAAGGTACCCCGCCCATGAGGTTGAGGAAACGAGTCCCTGCTGCATAGGACAATTGGGACATGGCTGGAATTACGGAGAAACCAAAATTACGATCTGGGCCATAGGTTTGTGCTGTGTAGAGCATAGATGCAGCGATTACTTCGGATACTTCTTCCCAAGTAGACCGCACAAAGCCCCCCATACCCCGTTGAGATGTATAGGATGTCCGCTTAACTGGATCAGTTACGATAGACTTCCAAGCCTCAATAGCCGTAGCATGCTCCTTACGAGCCTTCCGCCAAAGATCAGCCAAAACCCCGCGCATATATGGATACTTAACGCGAGATGGGCTGTAGAGGTACCAGGAGAAGGTAGATCCACGGGCACAACCACGTGGTTCGTAATCCGGCATATCATCTGGCGTAGCAGGGTAATCTGTAGCCTGGTTTTCCCAAGCGACGATACCGTTCTTTACATAGACGTTCCAGGAACAGGAGCCAGTACAGTTAACACCATGTGTGGTACGTACGGTCTTGTCATAAGACCAGCGATCACGGTAGAAGGATTCCCACTCACGGCCACCTTGTTCAATTTGTTGGTGACCAGACTGAGACTTCTCAGCTTTTCTCAAAAACTTAAACTTTTGAGTTAATAAACTCATGTCATTTCCTCCCATTTAGAAAGAATTCACTCATTAGCCAGGTTAATAACATCATAATTTAAAAATCTAGCTGGTGTTTCTATCATATAGCAATCTAGTCAATATTACAGATAGATTTGTCACACCCTTCACAATTTATATCGTTCATGATGTAATCCATGTCGTGAATGACCAAGTGATGCTTTTCATAGGAAACGACACCCTTCTTGCGTAACTCTGATACCATACGGTTGAGGGATTCCCGAGAAGTCGAGCAGAACTCAGCTAGCTCTTGGTTAGTAAGGGCTACGGAAATATAGATCCCATCAGCCCGCTTGACCCCATAGGAATTAACGAGGCGCACCAAGGTAGAGTAAAAGGCCCCCTTCTTACCATAGAGGATAAGGTCTCGATATTTTGAATGTTGCTTGCGCATATGTTCACTCAAAATCTTGAGTAGACCTATAGCCAGCTTAGGATGGGCCTCTAAATACTGCTCCAAGACTTCATAGCGGATGGAATACACTTCCGCATCAGTTTTAGCAATGGCATTGAAGATATACTCTGAAGAATCTTCATCGCCGTAGAGGGGCAACTCGCCGATGATATTCCCTTCACTCACTAAGCGCAAGGCCAATACATGGCCGGTAGATACAAATTTCTTAATGGAAATAATCCCCGATTTTACAATATAAAAATGTTCCGCCGGATCTCCTTCGCTAAAGAGACTATCCCCCTTATGGACGCGCACGGTTTCCCCAGGAACTTCAAACAACATCGCTACTAAATCTTCTTTCATACAGGCCTCTCTATCTCATACTGATACATGCAAGTCTATTAAGCATAATTATATTCATTATTTCATATACTATAACTATATGATAGACCTATCACATCCAATGTGATTTTTATCACAATTATTATTATAATTATCAGCAAATTATCATTTTTATTTACTAGAATTAATTAATAGTTCCCTTCATTCTCTGTTTATATGTACTGTGACATTCTTCACATAACCTTTTTCTTTCATTATCTATACTTAATTCATTAGTCTAATTTAATTCATTATTTATTCTGCTTATTGATAACCCTCTAGGGCCTTCAACAAAACAGCAAGGAGTATCTTATGTCTCAACAATTCTCCTCTCGCCGTGAGATTTTACAAAACTGGAACCCAGAAGACAACAGCTTTTGGGAATCCTATGGCAAGACTATAGCCAAAGAAAATCTCATCGTCTCCACAGCAGCCCTTACCTTGGCCTTCTGCGTATGGTATCTCTGGTCCACAGTAGCCTCTCAACTTAATAGCGTAGGTTTTAACTTCACCAAAGACCAACTCTTCACCCTGGCTGCCCTACCGGGTCTCGTAGGGGCTACCCTCCGCTTTCTCTTCACCTACATGCCAGCTTGGTTGGGCGGTAAGAACTTCACCTTCATTTCCACCCTCATCCTCTTGGTACCAGTTATCGGCCTAGGCTTTGCCGTCCAAGACCCATCTACCTCCTATGGCACCTTCGCGATCTTGGTAGCCCTCATCGGTATTGCAGGGGCCAACTTCGCATCCTCCATGGCTAACATCGGGAACTTCTTCCCCCAATCCGGCAAGGGTACGGCCCTTGGGATTAACGGTGGTATCGGCAACTTAGGCGTCTCCATTATCTACTTCGTAGGTCCCTTTGCCATCGGCTCTGCAACCTTGGCCAACATCTTCGGCGTGGCTCCTGTGACTGTTAAAGGGTCTGCCGTTTACTTGGCCAATGCTGCTTTCGTTTGGATTATCCCTATCATCATCATGTTAGGGCTCATCCTCAAATTCATGGACAACCTTCCTGTGGCTAAACCAAATCCTGCCGCTATCAAATCCATCTTATCCGACAAGCACACCTGGATTATTACTTGGATTTACCTCTGTGGCTTCGGTGCCTTCTCCGGCTATGCCGCTTCCATGTCCCTCTTATCTACTACTGAGTTCCCAGATGTCAATATTAAGTACATCGCCTTCTTGGGCCCACTGTTAGCAGCTAGCTTCCGTCCTATCGGTGGTTGGTTGGCAGATAAGCTAGACTCCGGTACCAAGGTGACCATGTTTGGCCTCATCGGCTTGGTTATCATGACTGCAGGTGTAGGGCTTGGTATTTCTATCCACAGCTTCTACCTCTTCTTCATCTCCACCCTCTTGGTCTTCCTCATGACTGGCTTTGTAACTGGTGGTTCCTTCCGTATGATCCCTCACCTCTTCGATACAGCTATGAAATCCAACCTAGTTGTTGGCTTCTCCGCCGCTGTAGGCGCATATGGTGCTTTCATCAGCCCTAAGATTTTTGGCACTTCCTATACGCTCTTCGGCTCCTCCCAACCAGTCTTCTGGTTACTCATCGCCTACACTGGCTTTACCGTATTCCTTACTTGGTTCTTCTACGCCCGTAAGGGTACCAATGTACATGCTTAGCGGGTAACATATTAATCAATTATCCCTAACTATAGTGAAAGCCCCGACCTCTTGGTCGGGGCTTTCATTTTGAGCTTCAAAGAAGATACAATAGATATATAAATCATTGCTAGATATATACTATCCTTCAGAAGGAGGTTTCCCATGGAAGAACGCATGGATTATCGCATACTATCTAATGGCACCATGATGCCATCCCTAGGCTTTGGGGCCTACAAAATCGGCGACCGTGACCAGGTAGCCCAGGTCATTGGTCAGGCCATCGATACGGGCTACCGCCTCATCGATACGGCCTCCTTCTACGGGTCTGAAGAAGGCATAGCTGATGCCATCAGGGCTAGCGGGATTAAACGAGTTGACCTCTTCCTCCAAACTAAACTTTGGCATACAGAAGCAGGATATGATTCCACCATGCGGGCTGTAGAACAGTCTCTCAAAGCCTTAGATACCAACTATATCGACCTCTACCTAGTCCACCAGCCTATAGGCGACTACTACGGATCCTGGCGGGCCATGGAAGAACTTGTTGACCAAGGGGTTCTCATGGCTATCGGCACCTCTAATTTCTACGAAGATCGCCTCAGCGATCTTTGGCACCACGCCCGCATTAAACCAGTGGTCAACCAAATCGAATGCCACCCCTACAACCAACGGAAGGACCTAGTAGAATGGATGCGCCTCCACCAAGTGGTGGCCCAAGCCTGGTCCCCCTTCAGCCGGGATAAGCTCCCCATCTGGGATAACCCTATCATCCGTTCTATTAGCGAAAAACACGAGGTTAACATGCGGCAGGTGGTCCTCCGTTGGCTCCTCCAACGAGGTATCATAGCCCTACCTAAGGCTTCTAACCCGGACCATATGAAAGCCAATTTCGACATTTGGGACTTTAAGCTCTCCCGAGCTGATATGGATGCTATGGCCCTCATCGACCAAGGGCACTTCCTAGAAAACCACCATACGGCAGCAGGTCTGGAGCGCCTCTTGCAAAAATAAGATAGGCCCACAGAAGCCAATCAAAATCTGAGACAAAAAACTGACAAGGCAAAGGCTAAAATATAAAAAACACCCAGGTAGGGAAAGTTCCCATACCTAGGTGTTTTTTATTATTTTAAGTCTAATACCATCTCAATATGCTCTATGCCTTCTTCTAAAAACAATTCTGAAGAGGCCACAAACCCTTCCTTGGCATAGAGGTCCTGTACATAGGCTTGGATACCCTTATCATCAGCCATCCAGACATGGATACTAGATTGATCCTGCTCATCCAAATCAACATAATTAAGTCCCTGTTCCACGATAAATGTCTCCATGCGAACACGACATATATCATATAAGTCATCCCGCGATAAGTCTTGATAGCTCTTTACATACAGATTCATGGTAAGGACACCTTTTCCTAAAAGACTAATTGCACTAGGACCATGTAGATAACCGTCCCTCCAACGACACTGAGGATAAGTTTACGGCCAAGAAGATGAATAGCAATGGTCCCTATGCTTGCTATAATCTCCGGTAGACCATAGGGATAGGCCATCAAATTTGTATCTTTCAAAGCTAAGACCACCAAGAGGCCCATCATAGCAATAGGGAGGGCCTTTCCTAAGAAAGCAATAAAGGGTGGTAGTGGCTTATGAGGTGGGAAGATCAGGAAAGATATGATTCGTGTCAGAAAGGTTGCCCCTACGATGATAGCTAGAGTAATGGCAATTTCCCAACTAGTCAATGTGAACCCCTCCCCACTTATAAGCAATAAAGCAATAGACAACCATAACAAAAATAGCTGGCAAGGCAAAGGACTTAGGGCCCAAGAAAACCAAAGCCACCAAGGAGACGAGGAGGCCCATAGCGCCAAATTGGAAGCGCTTATTAGTGCGATTAGACCGCATCATATCCACAAAAATAGAAATAAAGAGGGCCGCTAGGACAAATTCAATGCCATGCATGTTACAACCGGCCAAAGCTGTCGCCAGGAGGCTACCCATTAGGACACCGAAGATCCAGGACAGATAGAGGAGCCAGGTTACATGAAGGTAAAACCATCCTTCGTCCACATCATCTGGGAGGGAGACGGACACATTGATAGCAAAGCTTTCATCCACCAGTCCACCAATGAGAGGGAGGCGTTTCCACCCCAAATGTTGATACCGTTCTAAAATAGATACTCCATAGAAGATGTGGCGACCATTAACCATAAGGGTCAAAATAAAGGCTCCCAAGGGGTCAAAGGGACTTAAGAGAAGACCTACAGTGATAAATTCCATAGCCCCCGCGTAAATTAGGGAAGCCATAAGGATTGGCATCCAGAGAGGTAGGCCCTGACTGACAGCATACATCCCTAGGGCAAGACCTAGGGCTACGAAACTAAGACCTATAGGGGCCGCCAAGGGAAAAGCATAGGCAAAAGCTCGACCGATAAGGCTGTGCTTACTCATCCTAAACTCCTTCCACGCGAATCAAACAAAGGGGCAAGTAGCTAAAAAGAGGCCTCAAGCCAAAATCTAGCAAGATACCCCTACAATGTACTCACCAATATAATCATCATTATAGCATAACCATAAATCGATCTCCCCAGTCCCTATCTATCAGTCTCTACAGCCATAGCCTCAAACTATATAGAAAGAAAACTATATTCTATTTCTATAAACTATAGTTATATGATAGGATATAAACAAAACATTTCTATAAACCTAATTAGGAGGATATATTATGAAATTAAAAGCACTTCTTATTCCTGCCCTAGTGGGCATCTTGGCGCTGGGCCTAGCAGGTTGCGGCTCCAATACATCTAACTCTTCCTCTAAAGAGATTGTCATCGGCGCCACCTCTGGGCCCCATGCCCAAGTAGCCGAAGCAGTTGCTAAGGAAGCGGAAAAGCAAGGTCTCAAGGTATCTGTTAGAGAATTCTCAGACTATGTTACACCTGATAAAGCCTTGGCCGATGGAGACATCCAACTCAACGCTTACCAACACGTACCATTCTTGGAAAACTTCAATAAGCAAAACGGGTCTGACCTAGTACCAATCGGTAAGACCATCTTGGTCCGCATGGGGCTCTACTCCAACTCTGTCCACGATGTAAAGGATGTGCCTAATGGCGCCAAAGTATCCATTCCGAACGATCCAACTAATGCTGGTCGCGCCTTAGCCCTTCTCCAAAAGGCTGGTCTTATCACCTTGAAAGAAGGAATCGGCTTCAAGGCCACTGTAGGGGATATTACATCCAACCCACGTAATCTTCAAATTACGGAATTAGAAGCAGCTCAACTTCCTCGTTCTCTTGAAGACGTTACAGTAGCGGTTATCCCTATGAACTATGTACAATCTGCTGGCCTTGACGTAGACAAACAAGGCTTCTTCTTCGAGCCACTAGACGAACCTTTAGCTGTTATGGTCCTCGCAGCACGCGCACAAGACAAGGATAACCCAGACTATAAAAAAATTGCTGAAATCTACCAATCCCAAGCTATTAAGGACTTCATCCAAAATACCTTCCACGGGACGATTACATCAGCCAATTAATAACAGCATATAAATAAAAGAGCTAAGGTATTCCTTACGGAATACCTTAGCTCTTTTATTCTTCTACTATTTATACAGAACATATATCCCATACAAACAATTTTATAGACTACCGATAGGCCGTGCGAACCAATCTTCTTCGTAAGAACTTTCTACTTGCATAGAATTTCGCTCTACCTTATCAAGCATTCTAGTCCGTGCATTAGTAATCGTATCATCACTATGCTTGCCACCATGCCAAGCAAATTTAGATTTGCCTAAAGTATATTTTACAAAGCCATAAGCCCCACTAAGATTTTGGCTATCATGCTGATACCCTAAGTCTACAGACAACTGAGGTGTCAATTGTAAGCCTAGGCCCAAATGCCAGCCATGTCTCTTTTCATCACCTTGGAAGTTATACGTCCAATCTTGGCTTGCCACAAAAGCGGTGAATTGACTTGCACCGTGACCACTCCGCCACTTATAAACATCTGCATAAGCACGAGCCCAACGAGCATTCTTAAAGGAACGAGCATAGCTAAAGTCATAGCCACCTAATGCTTTATTAGTTTGTCTAAAGCCATAGTTTAAAACAGAGCCAGAAGACCAATCTTGTGGGTCAAAATGTAAATAATCATTATAGTAACTAGAGCCCAGTGGCACCAAACCCATATGATCATTGTGTCCACCTAAGCCTTTATAAGCATTAAAGTGGAACTCATTAAGGCCTACAACATACTCTAAGCCGCCACTAATGCGTTTATAGCTCCCAGAGAAGGCATAATCATAAAAGGTATTAATACCCATATAGGCATGTTCACCTTTACTTAAATGACGATAGCCCAAACCGATATTCGCAACCGTACCCAAAGATTTAGAGCTGCTAGAATGATCTGGGGTATAATTAATAAATCCAGTATGAGTAACTGGGTTCAACATGGCTCTCTGCCCATGTAAATCGGTAGATTCTTTACGAAGCCCCTCATGGCCAAGACCAGCTTGGAGGAAGAGGACTGATTTAGCATTTTCATCATAAGAAGTCAAAGGTTGAAGGGTCTCTACAGAAACTTGATTGCCCTCTTTAGCCTGTCTTCCCACAGTGATATCAGTGCGATCTAACCAATTGGTCTCAACCATATCATGCCTAGCTGCTTGCTGACTAGCAGCAGACTCTTGACCAGGCTCTGTGGCAATGTCTTGCGCTGCTACTCCCATACTAAGGGAAAGGCCACAGGCAAAAGCGCCCAGGACCATAGTCTTCAATAACTTACGGTTCCTCATAATTGTATACTTCCTCTCTTAAACACTAACCAATAAATCTCTTATTATTTCACGGTTAATTCACACCAAAAATTATACAGAAGAAGCCCTCATACAGTCAATGACATAAGGTATAAAATGTAAATTTTTAGAAGAACTAATTAGTGTGTTAATACACTTTAAATCCACTAGAAGTCATCATAAATTCAGAACCATAAAGATAAAGCAAAAAAGCACTGCTAAGCAGTGCTTTTGATTTAGAATGATTCACAAGGCTCACGAATTTAGGTCCTAGCTATGAATTATTAGAGTTAACCTTCTTCGTGGAAACGAACAGCCAATGGCGCCCGTTCTACGATATTGCGATATTTGTATTTAGGGTAGCCAAGCAAGATAGCTCCGGCACCCATTTCCTTCTTACCAATCCCCAATAGATCTAGAAGCGGTTGATAACGATCAGCTATAGCATACTCAAAGAAACCGGCCCAACAGGAACCCAAGCCCAAGGTTGGTGCGTAGAGTTCAGCATAGGTTAAGCAAGAATGACCAGAGTCATGAGTTCTATGTTCATCACGAGAGGAGCCCACAGCGACTACTAAACAAGGGGTATTGCGCAAGTAGTAGTCATTTCCCTTTTCAATTTCTGCGGTCGCTGTACGGAGGTAAAGGCGCATAAGAGGACGGGTCTTAGCCGCTTCTTTCATCCATTCGAAGACCAGTTCAGAGATCTTCCTGAGCGTTTCTTTTTCCCGCACAACGATATAGGAAATACCTTGTGTATTGGTTGCTGTCGGAGCCATGCGAGCAACATTAAGCAAGCGCTCAATGACTTCTTTAGGTACTTCCTTATCTTGGTAGGTACGAACAGACCGCCGTTGACGGAGGAATCGTTCCCCTTCTTCTGGTGTGAAAGCAGGTTCTCCGGTAATATCCACTTGTTCAGACCGAGGGGTAATATCGGAATCCAAGGTCTTAGTAGGGCAGATAGAAATGCAATGACCACAAGCAATACAAACGCTTTTACCTGGCGTTGGGCCATCTTCTGTCATATAAAGTAAGCCTGTCGGACACTCTGCAACGCAGAGGCCACAACGAGTACATACATTTGGATCTACTGTAAATTGCATAATCATATCCTCCCACCTAGGTTTTAATCAAAGGCTATTATACCACATAAAAGCCTTGTAAGGAACAAGGCTTTTACTCTTTATGCCACAGGGTATTCCTCTTATTCGTAATCTTTCAAAAAAGCTACAAATTCATCATAATGAGCTGCCTGCCAAGCATGAAAATCAGTAATACCAGCCTGTTGAAGCTTGTGCCCAAGGTCCACCATCATAGTAGGAATCACATCTTGCGCAAGGGTGGCTACAGGTTTACCAAAGGAAGGGTGATCAACACATTCAGACCCTCCTACAAAGACTGCGAAGGCTGGTGTTGGCACCTTGTTGACCAACTTGATTGACCCTTGGAAACCAATTTCACCTACCTGGTGGCAACCACAAGAGGAAGGACATCCAGAAATATGGATGGTTGGCAAGAAGCTCATATCCAAATCGGCTTCCTTAACTGCTCCTATAATAGATCGAAGGAGACCAGGCGAGTCCTGCATGCCAATTTGACAGCGGTTCTTACCAACACAAGCAAGAGAACGCTCAAAGTCGCTAGTAGCCCCTTCAGGCAAAAGGCCTAAGAGGTGACGTGCTTCATCCGCCCTTAAGTTAATAAAGTAGATGCCTGCCGCTGGAGACAAGCGCCCTTCCACTTGGTCTAGGCCCGTTACATAATCCAAAGCTGCCAGGAGATGATTAGGGTTAGCATCACCGGCCAAAGGCTTGTATTCTACCCAGTAGAGACCTTCTTGCTTTTGCTTACCTACGCGTGGTCCTAGTACAGAATCATCTACAGGACCCGTCTTAGTAATGGGCCGAGCGTATTTATCAGGATCAATATCCAAGGACTCTACATCCATAACCATATCCAAGATTTCATTGTACTTGGCCTTGAATTCATCCTCTCCACCTAATTCAGCGGGGATAAAGCGGGACCGAGCCTTATTGTGGTTTTTGTAATTACCATAATTGGTAAAGAGCATAATCATGGCCTTGATATAGTAATTCATCTTCTTAGGGTCTACATCTTCAGCTACCTTGATGCCCAAGGCGGGTCCAGGACCAATGCCACCAGCCATGTAAACGTCAAAGGTCCCATTGGGCTTGGCATGGAAGCCTGCATCTTTAATGAGGGCATGGCAAGATGCATCATGCCCATTATCAATGGCAATCTTAAACTTGCGAGGAAGCTTAAAATATTTGAGCATAGGCAAGATTTCGTCATAACCTGCATGGATATAAGGGGTGATGTCGAAAGCCTCCTCTGGATCTATTCCGTGCAGAGGGGAAGAACCAAAGTTAGAAATAGTATCCCCACCCGCACCACGGCAAAAGATGTCATGATTAAAACATTCCTTAAAGAGAGTAATGATAGTTTCCCCATCGAGACCATGCATTTGAATAGCTTGACCGATGGTAAAGCGAATATGCTCCAAGCCATACTTGCGGATAGCCTCCGCCATAAACTTGAGTTGATTTTGATTTATTTCCCCACCAGGAAAGCGCCAGCGAGACATACCGGTTTGCATGCCCCGTTCTGCGTAGGTTCCGAACTGGCCAGAAAACTTTTTATAGTCTGGCATAGACATGTCTTTTTTAAAGAACTTACGGGTATTTTCCTCAAAGAGGGGGTAATCGGACATCAATATGTCTTTGGTTTCTTTTGTAATCATATGGGCTCCTATCTATAAAGCAAACTATTACATAAGAATCTCTTGATTATTACACATAAGAGACCTCCTACACTTGAGGAGGCTAAAGAAGTTAATTGTTCTTTCATTCAATATACTATTATAAATAGCTAAGAATCCTTCGACAAAGTATTTCATCACACTTTTAGTATAGTTTTCTCATACGGCCTATGCACTTAAGTTATGATATTTATGGATTGAGATAAGGTAAGGCAACTTTAATCACAAAAAACATAAAGAAAAAGCCAAGCAAAGCATATGCTTTAGCCTGGCCTTTCTAGGTCTAGAAATTATGTAGTTTAAACCTGAGTAAGGTAGAACATCAACCTAGGTTCCTAATTTCTTAGTCGATAACGATATAGGTTACCTTGATTGGGCCATGGGCACCATCAACGGTTACCAATTCAATATCTGCCGTCCGGGATGGACCAGAAATATGGACTACATTGCGAGGGAATTTTTCTGGATCCTTACGGAACTCTTCTGCCAAGAATTCCATGGATTGGGTCATACGTGGGAAGATAGTATCCGCCCATATGATAGCAATATGAGTATCCGGAATCAAGGACAAGGCCCGACCGGATTCAGCTGTGGATGGTTGGATAACCGTAGACGTTTCTGCAATACCCGCACAAGCAAAGGTGATGCCGATATCCGCCTTGTTGATGTTTTCCAAGTTAGCTTCGCGGCCCAAGGCAGGATCCCATTGGATGTAAGTGCGTTCACCGCTAGTATCAGCTTCGAAAGCAGCCTTGATACCCAAGCTGTCCACTTGCGGAACAGATGGATAAGCCACTACACCATTACCCCAGGAATTGATCGCTTCAATTACAGTTTGAGGCAAATTAGCTTCTGAAGTACGAACATATTTTGTACCGTTCTTATCGCATTCCTTAAAGAACATATCCAAAATTTCTTCACGACTCAGATCTTTAAACATAGATTCTTGAGGGCCATGAGAGTAATCAAATGGCTCTACGAAATCAGGTAGTGCCATACCGTCTTCGCGTTTAGTCAAGGCATTTTCACGATCCAAGGCACGGGACAAGGAATTGATGAATAATTTACGTTTAGCTTGATCCATGATTATTTGCCCTCCTTAACTTTCTTAGCTTTATATTCAGCATATACATCGCGGAACTTCTTCCACTTCATAGCTCCCATTTCTTTGGATCTAATCCAAGCCCCTGCAACTGGCAAGTGCTTCATCCAAGAAGGCATGTTCCCTTCGCTATTTTTGAGGATATTCATGCCAAGAGCGGCCATTTTAGTACCTGCATTGAAGAGGGTTGCATCAGAGAACATCTTAGCAGCCCCTTGGAAGGCAGCCATTTCAACGCCAGGACGGCATTTTTCCACATCAGCTTGACGATGACGGTGTTCCATCAAAAGTTCGTGGAGAGGAATAGCTACTGGACAGTTTTCTGTACAAGCACCGCACAAGGTGGATGCATAAGGAAGGTCGCCAGCTACTTCATAGCCCTTGAACAATGGAGTTAATACAGCACCCATTGGCCCTGGATAGATGGACCCATAACCATGACCTGTAATGTGACGGTATACTGGGCAGATGTTCATGCAGGCACCACAGCGGATACAACGGAGCATAGACCGGAAGGTCTTATCACCCAAGATATTATCACGTCCATTGTTTACGATGATGATGTGGGTTTCACGAGGGCCATCTGCTTCTTCTGGACGAGCTGGACCAGTAATCATGGAGAAGTAGTTGGAAATCTTGGAGCCAACGGAAGAGCGAATAAGCATTTCCATCATGATGTCGAGGGCCTTGAAGTCAGGAACGATACGTTCTGCGCCAACGAAGACAATTTGTGTCTTAGGAATGGAGGACGCCATACGACCATTACCTTCGTTGGAAACGATAGTACATGTACCAGTTTCCGCTACACCAAAGTTACAACCATTTACACCAATATCGGCCTTAAGGAAACGTTCCCGCACCAAACGACGTACGAAGTGAGTCATTTCTTCTGGGTTTTCTGTCCCTGTGTAACCTAATTTTTCAGCAAAAATCTCACGAATCTTATTCCGTTCAAAGTGAAGGGCTGGCACTACGATATGAGATGGTGGGTTATTATCCGCTGTTTGCAAGATAAATTCAGCCAAGTCAGTTTCGTTAACTTCAATGCCCGCGTCTTCCAAGACTTCGTTAAGAGAGATTTCTTCCGTCAAGATGGTCTTGGATTTTACGATCATCTTCGCTTCTTTTTCCTTACAGATATCGAGAGCGTATTGAGTCGCTTCTTTATCGTCCATAGCGAAGTACACGTGAGCCCCTGCTTTTTCTGCGTTAGTAGCAAATTGGTCTACGTAGTAATCAAGGTTAGCCAACACATGGTCCCGTAGATCAGCTGCTTCTTTACGGAAATCAGCCCATTCAGGAACCGCTTCTACCATGCTATTGCGTTTACCGTAGAACACGTCTTGTGCTTTACGGATGGCAGCTCGTTTGAAGTCATTGCCCAAAACGTCTTTTACACGTGTTTTATACGGGCGGTTATCATAAATAATTGCCATGGTACTCTCCTCCTATTAACGCATGTTCAAGATTTCAGCGATATGCATTGCTTTGATACGGCGGTCGATAACCCCTTCTTTGTAAAGGCGGTCAAGCATACCAGCGATGTTCATGAGGCAGGCTTGGTCAGAACCCACTACCACATTAGCACCAGTAGCCGCGATATCAAGAGCTTTTTCCCGCGTCATAGCTTCATTGATTTCAGGATTTTTGATGGAGAATGTACCACCGAAACCGCAGCAACGATCTTTACGAGGCAAATCAATCAAGTTGATATCTTTAACAGCATTCATCAATGAGAATGGTTGTGCTTTAATACCCATGAGTCGAGTTACGTGGCAAGATGTATGATAGGTTACATCTTCGTTGAAGCGTGCACCTACATCAGTAACACCCAATACATCTACGATGAATTCTGTGAATTCATAGATTTTAGAAGCTACTTTTTCAGCTCGTTTTTGCCAATCTGGTTCCCCTTCGAGGAAGTGTACATATTCATCGCGAATTGCGAATGCACAGGAACCGGACATGGACACGATGTAGTCTGCATCTTCGAATTGTTCAATTGTATTTTTGATAGCTGCCTTAGCTGCATCATAATACCCAGAGTTCGTGAACATTTGGCCGCAGCATACTTGTTTTTTTGGAACAACAACTTCGCAGCCCAAGCGCTCAAGAACTTCTACGCCAGCCATGCCAACGTGTGGGTAGAACATATCAATCAAACATTGTTGGAATAAATGAATTTTCATTTTAGCCATTTGTGATACCTTCACCTTTTCTTTTAAAATACATACTTACACAGGATGAATAATTTCTTGAAATGATGCTTCTACTTGATTATAAAAGTAAGGCCCTCATAAGAGTAGAACATCCATCACTTATGTTTACAATTTATTATAGGAGTCCCCAGTCCATATGTCTAAGAAAATCAGGCTATAATTGCACTATTAGCAAAATACATACCAACAGGAATAGCATTATGCGTTTCAGTTATAGCTCGCCAAAGCTAAGTGAAAACCGCTTTCACCTAGCCCTTCTAATCACCAGGCCTATTGGACCTCCTCCATGGAATAAAAAGAGTCTACTGTTAACACTTAAGACGGAGCCCAAGCAAATCGTAAATTTTCTTACACAAAACGGCAAATTGTTTATACATAGTTTATATCTAGGTCCCCACTATACCTAGGTCTAGACCCTTCATCGTGCTATAATGATAAAGAATATATGTGAATTGAAAGGAGACCACAATGAATAAAAAAGGTATTTCCGCATTACTCGCTGCTATCACACTCTTCGGCACTACAAGCGTTTTCGCAGCTGAAACAACAATCAAAGATACAGGTCACGATGATGTTGATGTAAAAATCATCTCTCCTAACACAAGCCCAACCAAGTCATCCACTAAGCCAGTCCTCACGTCCGACAAAGATAAGGGCCCAAAACTCCCTGCAGGCGTCTTTAAAGATACCAAAGATCACTGGGCTAAATCCGACATCCAAGCCATGGCTAATGCAGGCTATGTATCCGGCTATGCAGATGGCTCTTTCAAGCCAAATGATTCTATTACCCGTGAACAAGCAGCCGCCATTTACAACAAAATCCTCATGGCCACTGATTCCCAAGACGAACAAGCAACCATGGCTGCCAATGCAGACAAGCAATCCTTCTCCGATGTTGACTCCGACCGTTGGTCCGCCAAGGCTATTAAAACAGTCGCTGGCGAAGGAATTATGACGGGTCGCACCACCACTTCCTTTGCTCCAACCAAGGTCTTAACACGGGAAGAATTCGCAGTTTCCGCTGCACGATTTGCTGTCCACCAACATATCCAAAACGACAATGCAGACGCTAAAGTAGCATTTAAAGATGCCGACAAGATTTCCCCTGCTAATCGCAAATATGTCGATCAATTAGCACAAGAAGGCTTTATCGCCTCTGGTGTAACGGTCCAATTCCGTCCTGCAGACCCTATCACGCGGGCAGAAGCAACCTCCATCCTCTACCGTATGGTAACCAACAATCCTATTGACGTATCCAAAGGGACTATCAAAACCAAGCCAAAAACAGGTGTGAACACAAGCTCTAACGCCTCCACCATGGCTACAGAAAAACAAGTAGCCTTAGAGGACAAAGTCTTTGCACAACTTAATAAAACCTATAAATCTCCTGCTAATTTCCAAAAATATGGCGTTATGTACTGGAAAAATGACATCCTCCATGTGGCTATCAAAAACAACAAGGACCTGAACACAGTCAAGACTAACTTGGCTGACTTAGGTACTCAAGTAGTGGTGGAACCGACCAAGTACAGCCAAGCAGAATATGATGTAATTGACAAAAACTTCCGCGCCTCTTACAAGGCTAACGAACCAAAGGCAACCATCTTCGCCACCTTCCCTGACGTTCCAAACAACCGCCTCTATGCTGTCGTATCTACCCTTTCTAAGACAACACAAACAGCTATCAATGGCGCCTTCGGTGACAAAGTTACTATGGCAGTCAAATAAGGAGCCCTTATGAAAAAGACATACAAATTCCTCACGCCCTTAGCCATGACCCTCATGGCCTTGGGCATGACTTCATCCGTCTTGGCAGCTGGGCCAAGCACCCCACAAGCAGCTCCTACTAGCACTTCCATGACTGCGACTAAGGACACACTTGCCACTTCGACAACAGGAATCACTAACTTAGAAACAGCTAGCGCAGAACAAGAAGAGTCGATGGATGCAAAAAAAACATCCATCGACCCTAACCGTTTCAACTCCCTCCGTGACTATCTCTTTACGGATGTAAAACCTGATTACTGGGCTGCCCCTGCCATTACAACAATGGCAGAAGCAAAAATTCTCAGCGGTTATTCCGATGGTACCTTCCATCCAGAACAATCCCTCAAACGAGAAGAAGCGGCTATTATCTTCGATAAGCTCATCGGAGATCGCCCTGGCGTTATGTTAGCAAGTCCTTACTCCGATATCACATCAGACCGGTTCTCTGCCTTGGCTATCGACTCGGTGTCCAAGAAAAACATCATGTCCGGCTACGGAGACAATTCCTTTAAGCCGGAACAGTTTATGTCCCGCCAAGAATTTGCTGTTGTTGCAGACAACTATCTCCACTATGTAGGCTATCAAACAGAAGATCCAACTAGCTTGGATGATGTAGCCTATGCGGACCAAAAATTCGTAGCACCTTGGGCTCAAGATGCAGTCCGTGAATTAGCCAGCCTTGGTTTCTTGATGTACAACAAGAATAGCCTCTTCAACCCAGAAAAATACATCACTCGTGCTGAAGCAGCAGAAATCACCTACCGTATGACCTATACACCACAAGCGCTAAAAATCAAACAAGATATCGTACAAGGCAAGACCTTGAACCGAACTATCAAATTGATTGATAAGGCCTTGGATTATGACGGTGACTTCTCCAAGTTCTACAACAAGGGGGCCCTATACTGGACTCAAGATGGAACTACCCTCATAGCTTCCATAAAGGACAAAAAATCATCTGCTAAGGTGCAGGCTAAACTCGCAGAAGACCAACTTCTACGAGACAAAGTACGCGTGATTAACGGTAAATATACCCAAGCTGATTTTGACGAGCTACAGGCCTCTGCTAGCGATCTCTACAAGGCTACTAGTAAGAATGGGTCTATTGATATGGTTCGTCCTAATGATACAGGGGACCAACTCATCATTTACGCTAAACCTGTAACAGATTCAATAAATAAAGCCTTCCAAAAGAAATTTGGTAACAAGGTGGTCATCCAAACAAGTAGTCAAAATGACAAGCTCACTTGGGAACGCCCTATTACCTATAACTTTGGCCTAGATCAACGAAAACTAGCTCCTACAAACAAATAGCATAAACTCCAAAAAGAGCCCTGCGAAATCTCGCAGGGCTCTTTTTTTGAGTATTACTACAGCTTATTCAGCATCATGTGCTTCTTGAGCCGCTTTCATATCCTTCATTTGCTTTGTTACTTTAGATTTTTTATCAGCCTGACTAGTATCTACCCGCAAAACTCCCACTGGAATTTCTACGAGTTTTTTCACATTCCTATTAAGATGAGATGCTTGGGCCAAGAGAACTACTGAAGTATCTTCATGAGCATAGAATTCCTTAGGACGATCAACAAAACCAGTAAAGGAATCATTAAATTGTTTAGCTACCTCTTCTTGATCTTGAATGGCCTTATTAACCGCTTGTGTGTCAATACCACCAAAGTCGGACAAGGACAAGAGACGACCGGTAGTCGTGTTATAGGTCATACCTTTTACATAATAATCACCTTCTGTACCATGGTCCATGATAGTGTAAGTGTGAATCAAAATTGACAGGATACCCTTACCATCAGTCTTAACATCGTAATACATGACAAGGTTCTTCTTGTCACTATTGGACACATTTTCAGTCTCTAACTCCTTACGTAAATCCTTTACGTAACCAAACAAAGAGGAGTTAATCTTCCCTTGTACTACAGGACTAACAGAAGTAACGGTTGGATAGGAAATATCCATATGATCTAAGGTAATGGTCGCCGGTGCTACACCAACAGCCTTACGGTCTTCAAAAGCATTGGCATCCGGAACGAATACAGATTTTACCTCCCGTATAGTTTGTCCCATTTCCTCCCGAATCATGCGGTTTACCTCTGGCGTAGCCGTAGAGGATACACGGTAGGCTAAGGATTTAGAAATAGCCTTGGATAAGGCTCTTGTCGTTGGTTCATCATCCTTGGTTTCTGCCGCATTAGAAATGCCTGAAATGGCATCGGAAGTGACAGCAGATGCGTCAGGAACGGCCTTTACCACTTGGATATTTTGGCTCATAGGCTCTGCATGTTTATGACCTGCTCCAAAGGCAGTCAATGGCAAGGCAGTCAAAAGACAGGCTACCAATACGTGTTTCTTCATAGTTAATCACTCGCCCTAGGGCGTCCTTTCTCACCAGTTTCTATGGATCGGCATTATTAAAATCCCTAGCAATTAATGCTCATATATCACTCTGATTTTACCAATTCTAGTGGCTTTTTTCAACGAATGAGAAATAAATGAATCATAAATTTTAAAGCCATTTTCTCATTAAAAAGACATATACAAGACCTATCAACAAAGGTTTCTCCACGCCCGTAACCAGTAAAAAAGCCCCACCTAAGTGGAGCTTTTTACATAGTATTTCCTAGGAAAATCTATATATTCTTATTTATTTAGGTCTTCTTCCGCTTTCATAGCTTGCGCTTCTTGAGGGTCAAACTTTTGACCTACTACCAAGCGAACCAAGCCAATAGCAACGGCAACAAAGACGATGAGGCCCAACCATTCAGCAGTATCCTCAAAGCCCTTGCCCGCCAATTGGAGAGGCGCTTCAGAACCGCCAGAAGTTACGGAAATAACGATAATAGCAGCTATGATAACACCGATGATGGATTCCCCTACGATGAGGCCAGAGGAGAAGAGAACGCCACGGCGGTTACAAATTTCTACGTCTTGGTCTGCCAAGTCGCCCGCCCGTTTAGCAGCTCGTTTACGCAAGTATCGGTTGACGAAGTAGCCAATAACGGCACCTACTACCAATGGCGTTTCTAGAGCTGGCGGCAAGTAGATCCCCATACCGATAGCCAAAGGTGGCAAAGAGAGGGAAGCTGTAGTACCTTTCAAAATCAAGTTGACGATGATAGCGACTACCCCTACGCCAATACCGATGAAGATATAGGTCCAATCCATGCTAGAGGAGAAAATCCCTTGTGCGATGGTAGTCATCAAAGTCGCTTGTGGCGCAGATAAGGCAACGGATGGATCCATGCCTTCCCGAGGCATAGCCCCTGTAAAACCATAGGCTTGGTAAAGGAGATTAAGCACTGGTGCGATAGCGACGGAACCAACTACACAACCGATAAGGAGGGCCACCTGTTGTTTCCAAGGTGTAGCACCTACCAATTGACCGGTCTTCAAGTCTTGCAAGTTATCGTTAGAAATAGCCGCAATAGCAACGACTACAGAGGTCATGAAGAGAGCCATAGCCGTAGCGAATTGAACACCTGCTTGTGTTGCAAAGAGGTCATTAGCAGACGCTATACCATAGACAACCAAGGAGGAGATGATAATAGCCAAAATCCCAATACCGGAGATTGGAGAAGCAGATGTCCCGATAAGGCCAGCCATGTAGCCACAAGCAGAAGCTACAATAAAGCCAATTAAAAGGGATACGATAACACCTACGATAACCAGAGTCCACATAAGGGCTGGGCTAATATCTACGGCATAAACAAAGTCAAAGAAGCATAAAACAAGGCCTATAATAACAGCCACAGTAGTCGCTAATACAGACTTCACAGTCATGTCTGTATCCATACGATGGGAAGCCCGTTCTTCGGCAGACATGGTCATGGACTTGATAGACATCTTAAGACCTTCAAGGATTGGTTTCATAAGGGTCAAGAGAGTCCAAATGGCGGCGATACCGATAGTACCAGCACCGATGAAACGAACTTTTTCCTTCCATACGGCCATGGCGAACTTACTAGCAGACATACTAGGATCCATAGGGATGATATTGGTATAGTAAGGAACAAAACCACCCCAGGCTATGATCATACCCACTAGGATAGCAATACCAGAAGCGATACCGATCAGGTACCCAGCCCCTAGGAGGGCCGTGGAGAAGCCCAAAGGCAATTGAGTAGCACCCTTACCGACATTGACCCATACGGCCATGCCATCAGATAAGATGCGGAACCCATTAGTACAAAGGGATACGATACCTGCTACAAAACCACCAGCTACGATATCCCGCATGCCAGAGGATGATTTTACCCCCGCTGTATCTTCTCGGGAACCAACCTTTAAAATTTCAGCAGCTGCTCGCCCTTCTGGGTAGGTAAGGTCAGAATTGACTACCATAGCACGACGCAATGGAATGGTGAAAAGAACACCCAAACAACCGCCGGCTGCGCAGAGAATCAAGGTTTGCCAGAATGGGAAACCCTGCCAGTAGCCCAACATGAGGAGACCTGGCAATACGAAAATAACCGCAGACAAGGTACCCGCAGAGGAGGCCTGTGTTTGCACCATATTATTTTCTAAAATATTCGAATCCTTAAAGAATCGAAGAATGGCCATAGAAATGATGGCCGCCGGAATGGACGAGGAGAAGGTCAACCCAACCTTCAAGCCCAAATATACATTGGATGCGGTAAAGATAATAGTAATTAAAATGCCTAAAATCATACCACGCAAAGTTAATTCCGGCAAGTTAAGGTCATGACTAAAGTACTTACTGTTCATAAAAATCCCCTTTCTTGCTAATTATAAAGTACACTTTATTGTACTCCACGAAACCTTATATGTACAGTTATGGTAGACAATTGTTTGTTAGGAAAATTCACCCACAAAAAAGCCCCTAAGATAAACCTCCTAGGGGCTTGTAAGCTAGGCTTTTCTAAGGTTGATAACCGTAATTTCACGTGGACAATTGATGCGAACAGGATACCAATGTCCCGCGCCTGAGTTGACATAGCAGAACTTACCATCCTTCTCATAGCGTCCCTTCACATACGGAGTGCCCACTGGGACAAGGGCCTGATTGGCTACGACCATCTGTCCCCCATGGGTATGGCCAGCCAAGGTCAAGTCCACTCCATATTCTAAGGCATTATCAAAGAACTCTGGATGGTGGGCCAGAAGGATGGTGAAGGCCCCTTGTGGAATGCCCGCCATAGCCTCCTTCATATAGGCCTTGCGAACTTCAGGGTCCCGCTTAAGGTCATAGTTAACACCTGCTATGTAGGCAGGATGAGGACCATCAAAGATCCTTTCATTGGCATTATCCAAAATCCGCATAGGGCTTTGGGCCAGCATCTCTTTCACAAGTTTATAGTTACGAAAGTGCTCATGATTACCATAAATGTAGTCAATACCATCAGGAACGAGGGGGGCCAAGGCCTTCAGGCGTTTGCAGAGGGCCGGCAAGCGGTCCAAATCATCGATGAGATCACCGGTGATAACCAAGCGGTTAGGCCGCTGGGCCAAGACGGTAGACACGAGATTATCAAAGTTATCCATATCGATAAAGGCGCCAATATGGACATCAGATAATTGTACAATCTTGTAGTTTTCAAGGACTTGCGGCAGATCCTTAAAAGCAAAAGATTCCTCCTTGACCACTAATTCTTCCTGACCATTCTTAGCAGCTAAAATACCACCTCCCATAGTGGCCAAGGGAATGGCCAAGCCCAGGCCCTTAAGAAGGGTCCGGCGAGATTCATGAAAGGAAGGAGATTCCTTGGCGGACTTACGGTTAGCCAAGGCCACAAGAGCCGCTAGGATAATCAAACAGGGAACGGCCAACAAGAATCCCCAGAGGGCCCCAAAGAGGTCTACATAATAAGACTTAAAGGTGTCATAGGCCCGCAAGCCTTCCTCAAAGGGGAAGGGATGATAGATATAGTAGAGGCCACAGGCAAAGCCTAAAAGAGCTAGTAAGCCTATGATACTGCCGAGCAAGCACTTGTGTTTAGGCTTGACTAGGTAGAGGAAGGGAACCACAAATAGAAGGGCTCCAAGAATGGCTACTAACATGGTTAATACTTGAAAGGTCATCATCTATATTCCTTACTTACAAAATTCCGTCAATTTACCATGGGGACCAGCCCAGGCATAGTCAGCAAAGGACTGACGAGGAACTAACATCCAATCTGCTGGCAGACCACCCTTGATGGCCTCCCCATCAAGGCCCTTAATCGTCCCTTGGTAGACCTTCATAAGCCACTTACGGTGAGAAAAAACATGCGTCAGGTCATGAAGTTTTTTAGGCTCTATGGAAACTTGGGCAACAGGGCCTAAGAGGGCTTCCACTTGATCTGTAATAGCCTTTAAACCCTCTCCTATAGTCTTTGCCCCCTCAAGGGAAGGAAATTCCCACATGGATTGAAGAAGGCCCTGATTAGGTCGCTTGTGAAGGAGATAATAGGGTCCTAATGATAAAATAGCCACCGTCACAGGGATGGTCTTAACCTTAGTTTTAACAATACGAACAGGTAAACTATCGGTCTGTCCCTCTCCATAAGCTAAGCAATTGGCCCTCAAGGGGCAGTCCTGACAACGAGGACTCTTAGGGATACAAACAGCAGACCCAAAATCCATAAGGGCTTGGTTAAAGTCTCCTGGACGGTCGTAAGGGAGCGTATCCTCTACGATGGCCGCAATGGCCTTCTTCCCAGCTGTGGATAAGATATCCATCGTAATTCCATAAAGGCGAGCATAGATACGAAGAACATTCCCATCCACCGCCGTCTGGTGCTGACCGTAGGCCATGGATAAAACAGCTCCTGCCGTATAGGAACCAACTCCCTTAAGAGACTCCATGGCCTTGCGATCCATAGGAATCCGTCCATCAAAATCCGCTACCACCATTTGTGCACCCAAGCGTAGATTGCGAGCCCGACTATAATAGCCCAAGCCTTGCCAAGCGTGGACCACCTCTTCTTCAGAAGCGGCTGCTAGATCTTGTAAGGTTGGAAATAGGCCCATCCAGGTCTCGTAATAGGGCTTCATTGCCTCAATCCGGGTTTGTTGTGACATGATTTCCGATACCCATACCTTATAAGGATCTCCAGAATCCCGCCAAGGGAGGTCCCTCTTATTATGGTCATACCAATCTAAGAGATCCCGCACCCAAAGGGGTTTTACGATATCCACTTCCTCAATGGTCGCTGCAGGCCTTACATCCATAGATGCCACCTGGTCATTATCAGGACCAAAGGTCACCCGCCCTTCCACAGCTTGACCAGCCAAGACCTGAGGAACCCACATTTGATCTCCCTTCCACATGTGATCAAAGGGCAGATTTTCTAGTTTAAACCAGTGGGGCTCCATTTCCTCAGTCTCACGGACAGAGCCTTGAAACTCCTTCAACAGATAGACGTAACCTATGTGGCTAAGTTCCGGTTGGTAGGGAAAGGCGAAATCCAAAAAGCCCACGCAAAGAAGGTCTTCCTCACGAGCCTGAAGGCCTGTCTCTTCCTGAAGTTCCCTAAGGGCGCAGGCACGGAAGGACTCATTACCTTGAATCTTGCCGCCAAAACCATTAAATTTCCCTTGCCCAAAACCGCGTTTCTTGCGGCCCAAGAGGACTTCCCCCTCCTTATTTATGGGAAATACTAAGGTTGTCGGTCTCATAAGTCCTCCTTTCTCGGCTTTTACAAATCTAGTTAAGCACTCATAGCAATCTTAGTTAAGAGTAATCCTATTATAACAAATTTTCTCGATATATTCAGTTTTCTCTAGCACCGTCCTATGATACTATAAGTATAATAAAGATTTCATTAGGAGGGAGACATATGAAAGAACCTTTGATTTTCGATTTACATCTAGGCAAAGAAAAGCCTATCACCCTCCAGGGTCAGGCCCACAACACCAATAGCTGTCCCTTCTGCCACGTTGAATCCCTGGAAAACATCATGGATCGAGATGGCAACATCATCTGGCTCATGAACAAGTTCCCCGTCCTCCGTGGTACCTGGCCTACAGTGGTCATAGAAACAAACGACGATCAAGGGGAATACTCCACCTACAGCCCAGAACATGCAGCCAAGGTCTTCTCCTACTGCCTAGCTAAATGGGAAGAGGTTAAGGCTAACGCAGACTTTAAGTCCGTCCTCTACCTCAAGAACCACGGTCCTATGTCTGGTGGCTCTCTACGCCATCCCCACAGTCAAATCATCGGCCTATATGATTATGACTACAAAGATGACATCAGTCTCGACCACTTTAAGGGTTGGACCCTCTTCGAGGACCAAGATGTCCTCATCACCCTATCCGACCACCCCATCATAGGTTTTAGCGAGTACAACATCCGCTTTACACCGGATGGCAATCACGCTCATGTGGCCCATCGCCTGCAAGAAGTTATCGCTTATGTACTCCACTCCCTGAAGGCCTTTACCCATTCTTATAACTATTTCTTCTATGACCTAGAGGACGGCTACTACTATATTAAGGTAGTCCCTCGCTATGTGACGACCCCTCTCTACGTGGGCTATAAAATTTCCCAAACCATCTCCCCAGAGGCAGCTGAACAAGTAGGTCAAGACATACTAGAATTCCTGAGGTAATCTATGAACGTATTCGCCATCGGCGACCTCCACCTATCCGGTAATCCACCTACCCATCCCATGAACGTCTTTGGCGCCCATTGGGACCAACACTGGGATAAAATCCAAAAGGACTGGCTGGCTAAGGTAGGTCCTGAGGATATAGTCCTCCTCTTGGGGGATACTTCCTGGGCCCTCAAGCTCAACCAAGCCCTAGAAGACTTAGAGGCCATTGCCCAACTGCCAGGCCATAAATTTATCATCCGGGGTAATCACGACTACTGGTGGTCCTCCGCTACCAAGATGAGCAAGGCCACAAAAGGGCATTTCCATTTTATTCAAGGTCATGGAGACCTGATCCTAGACGGTACTAGGTCCATAGCCTTAGGCGGTAGCCGAGCCTACCTCTGCCCTAATGATACGGCCTTCAAAGAAGATACGGACCGGTCCATCTATGAGCGAGAACTCATGCGGGTGGAAGCGGCCCTTCAAGAAATGGATTCCCTCCTAGCCAAGGCCAAGGAAGACCATCCTGAAATCCAAGAAGAAATCCGCCTGCTCCTCCTCCACTATCCACCCTTCAACGATGAAAACCAGGCCTCTGGCTTTACAGACCTCATGGCTAAGTATAAGGTGGACCACTGCGTCTTTGGCCACTTACACGACCAGAATTCCTTTGACCGCATTCCTCATTATTTTGGTTCAACCCGACTTCACCTAGTATCTGCGGACTATCTTAATTTCACCATAAAGGAGCTACTATGAGCCGCCTCCATAAAGAACATCTCCAAGCGGGCTTCATCTATGGAGACCCTGCCAATGGAGAATACATCTACCTGCCGCCAGGGGAAGTGGGTACTGACCACCCCCTAGCAGTCTTGGAAAATTCCAAGGGCCGGACGGACATCAGTCTAGACCAGGCAACCCACCTAATTGATAAGCTGACCCTTAAACGTTGCAAACACCCTAGCTTGGGTGACAAAGCCTTCTAGGCTTGCAGACTAATCAATCTATAAAATAAAAAGCCTACCAATTCTGTTCGTAAACAGAATTGGTAGGCTTTTTTATATATCCCCAAAATTAACTGCACTAATTTATAGGGTTATAGGTCTAGGACCTTACTTGCCCATAAACCCACCATGTCCCATAGCTATGCACTCTTCCTTGCTAATAGGGTCATCTGCTGCTACCCGAGGAAGAAGGGCATCAAAGGCGGTTGGTGAAGAGAAGAGAACACCTCCAGGTAAACCCAAAACAGGGGTCCCATCTTGAGCATAGGCAATGCAGACCATAGAACCTGGCAAGACAGGAAGGCCATAGGTGACTACTCGATCAGCAAAGCGAGCGATAGCACCCGGTGTTAAATCGTCTGGATCCACAGACATACCACCTGTACAGAAAATGGCATCTACCCCTTGTGCTTTAAGGCTTTCAATAGCCTCTACGATTTGCTCCGTATCATCTGGCACCGTTTTCTGGGCGATTACCTCCATACCATAAGCTGCTGCGCGTTCCTTAATAATGGGTGTAAAGGCATCTTTAATGCGGCCTTGAAATACCTCGGATCCGGTGACAACCAAGCCAATGGTCTTGCGAACAAAGGGCTTGATTGCTAAGACCTTTCTATTCCCTGCCAAGGCTAGGGCCTGGTCCACTTCCTTCTTGTTCAGCATGAGGGGGATACATCGCATGCCAGCCAGTTTTTGTCCTGCTTTCACAGGGCTATTGGTGAACTTAGTAACGATGGTCAGTTGACCAATGCTATTAATCTCATGTAAGAGATCCACATCCACCTTGAGGAGACCATCGCAATCAGCGATGGCATCAATACGGCCTTGGTTCACGTCTGACGCATGCATATTAGCCCCTCCTGCGATTTGGTAGAGGGCTCGCGCTACATCCTCCTCGTGGAGAAGGTCCTTATCGCCCTCTTCCATGACGAAAATGTGGTCTTTACCCAATTGTAAAAGGGCTTCTACATCCTCTTGGCGGATGACATGGCCCCTCTTAAAAGCGGTTTCCTTAGTTTGACCAATGACAATGCGGACGATATCGTGACAAAGGACTTGGCCCACGGCTTGGCTGGTTTCTATTTCTTTCATAAGAGGGCCCTCCTTAAGCTAAAAGACGGGCTAATACAAGGCCCACATAACATACAAAAAGACCACCTACCAACTGAATCCCCCCATAGGCAAGAGCTCCTATATAGGCTCCATCCATAAGCAGCTGTAAGAGTTCAAAGGCAAAGGTCGAGAAGGTAGTAAAGGCCCCTAGCCCCCCACCAACCAAGAGATACTTGGCCCAGGCTGGCCATTCGGAATGCTCCATAAAGAGGCCTAGAAAAAGGCCAATTAACAGGGCTCCTAGGCAGTTAACCACCATAGTCCCATAAGGAAAATCACCGGGCAAACGGGCCATAATCCACTCGCCACTATATACGCGGATGAGGGCTCCTAAGGCCCCCCCTAGAGCGATAACAAGTACTTTATCCATAGTGTAAAAACCTTTTGTCCAACCTAATCTAGTTTAGTCTACACTTAGCATTGTAACACTGGGGTCCATAAAAACCTATGGAATTCTTAGGTCATATATGACCTTAGCTTTTTAGGGACTATCGCCCTATACTGAAAGCAAGGTTTCTGTTTTACAAGGAGGAATATCCCATGTCGAGTAGTAAAGAGATAGCACTAGATAGTCAAGAATTCCAACGAATCGGAGAAAAGATCAGCTATTGTCGCCGCCTCTTGGGCCTAACTCAGAAGGAATTAGGCCAAGTGACCGGTATCAGCGCCTCTTATATAGCTAAGATTGAAAGCGGCCAGTGCTTAGCCGGTCTATCCCTAGACCTTTTCTTCGCCATATGTCGTGGCCTTAATAAGGACCCTATTCAGATTCTCACCCAAGATCCAGAAGACCTAGTCCGTATGGATATACGCAACAAGATTGCGCAAGCTCGTAGAGCCTTCATGTAGCATCATACAAAAATAGTCCCCCCACTGAGCAGTAGTGGGGGGACTATTTTTCATAATAGCCTATAGTGTTTCCTGTCCAAATTGTTTTTTTCTAAGCTCTGCGTGAGCATTCTTAAATACAAAGGCATTTCGGATGTGAGTCCGCATGAGGCTTTCTGCTTTTTCACCATCGTGATTGGCAATAGCCGCCACGATTTGATCATGTTCAGCATCACAAGAATTGGTCCGACCCAAGTCCATGGTAGAAATGTACATATCCCGGTTGACCATTTCCCGAAAATCGCTCAAGTAGTCTACCACTTTTTCGTTGCCAGAATAGGTTGCAATAAGGCTATGGAAGGTTGAATTAACTTCAACCCGTTCTTCCGGATCTGCCATGCTATGCATTTTTTGACAGAGACCCTTGAGCTCTTCCACCTGCTCTTCCGTCGCATGTTCTGCACAAAGGCGGGCTCCCAAGCCCTCCATAACTTCCCGGCACTGGTACATAGCTACAATCTCTTCCGCTGTATAGCCTTTAACCCGGACTCCCTTCCAAGGTTTAATCACAACTAGGTTGTCCTTAGCCAACTTGCGGAAGGCCTCCCGTACTGGCGTAGCAGATACTTCCATTTGATCTGCAATGGCCACTTCATTGAGCTTCACACCCGGTTTTACCTTACCTCTCAAGATCGCTTCCTTGAGGGTCAAATAGACTTGTTCACTGAGGGGCAAGCGTCCCATAGTTTCACTACGGGAAAATTGATAGACCTCATTATCGTCCATAATTAGACTCCTATATACACACTTTTATTATGGAATGTATTTCTCTCTTGTGAAAGGTACTTTCATGAATAGAAAATACAAAGTATAATATAATACCTAGGGGCAATAGCCCTATAATTAACTTAAGTATAGTTGACGCCTATTCTAGTGTCAATTCTGTTCTCGCATAGCAAGAGATGAGGAGATGCTCTCATGAGCCGTTGTTTAGTTGTTGTGAATCCATCGTCTGGTGGCGGTGCTGCCCGTAAGTATGTCATGGACTTACAAATGAAATTAGGCACCCTCTTCGACCACGTAGAAGTTAAGTATACGGAAGGCGAAGGAGATGCAACTCGCTTTGCAAAAGATGCCAGCGACCATGATTTCGATGCCGTTTTTTGTATGGGTGGTGATGGTACCGTCAATGAAACCATGAACGGCGTAGCCCAAGGGGGCTTTAAGGTTAACTTTGGCTTTATCCCTGTAGGGACGGTTAACGATATGGCCCGAGCCTTGGGCATTCCTCGTCATCCTTTAGCAGCTATCCACCGCATTAATCACGACAACATTCGGCGCATCGATGTGGGCCGCTGCAATAATAAGTTCTTCTGTAATAACATAGCAGCTGGCGTCATCCCTAAGGTCATCGAAGAAGTATCCATCAAGGAAAAACGAGCGCTAGGTCCTCTGGCCTACTTCTTACGAGCTGGTCAAGCCCTCTTTACCACCAAGGACTTCGCCTACCGCATCATCACGGACCAAGGCGAGGACTTTGTGGTTAAATCCCCACTGGTTTTGGCCCTCCTAACCAATGTAGTCTCTTCCTTTGAAAAATTCATGCCCCCTGCCGCTGTAGACGATGGCTATATGCGGATTGTCATCTTTAAAGAATACTTTATCCTAGATATACTTTCCGTCCTGCCTCTTATCATGTCTGGCTCCATTTACAAGTCTAAATATGCTAAAATTCTAACCGTAAAAAAAGCCCGCATCGAATTGCTCAGCACCGTAGATGATCTTCCCACCAATATGGATGGCGACAAGGGACCTTACCTGCCAGTGGACTTGGAAGTATTACCCCAAGCCCTTAAGGTATATGCCCCTATTGGCCATAGAAAGAATTCCAAAAAGTAAGCTTTATTGTCTACCCATAAGTAATAAGATAACAAAGTTTATTAATTATTTATAATTTATAACTTGTTTCGTTATATGTCCTGTGTATATTATAGACATCCCTTTTAAACACACAAATACACACTCTCAAAGAAAAAGGCCTCCGCATATGCGGGGGCTTTTTTCTATACCCTATCAAACAAAAGAGACGACCTTTAAAGGTCGTCTCTTTTGTAATTATACTCAATGGTTATATCTCTACAGGAATAGCCTTTCCCAACCGGAAGCTATAAATGTACGCTTCTTTAACTGGAATTCCCGTCACCTTAGCTAGCGCTTGACAATAGAGTTCCAATTGCACATGATAGCGGTCTACGAAGTCTTTTTCTTTATAGAGGCGATCTGTCTTATAATCCACCAAAACCCAAGCCCCCTCTTCCAAGAAGCAACTATCGATAATCCCTTGAAGGAAAAGATCTTCTCCCTCTTCAAGATTAGGATATACGGATTGGCCTGGATATAGCATAGAGAAAGGTAATTCTCGTTCCACTCGGTCTGATTGGCGCATCCGGTCAGCTAGAGGAGACTGGAAGAAGGCTAATAAAGCTCTTTGATCCAATTGAGTAACTTCGTCTAAACGCAAGAAACCCCTACCTACCAAAGAATCTAGCGCCTTCTGCAAGGAAGCTTGGTCGTAGTCTGCCAAGGGTAGGTACTGCATAGCTTCATGCATGAGAGTACCCCAATGAGCCCCTGCCATAAGGTCTTCTTCAGAATCTTCTAAAAAGGCAGGTTTGCGGCCGAAAGGAGAATTAGCAATGGCTTGGTCTAGGATCTTGGATTGACCTAGTGAATCAAATACCTTTGGCCCTCCTAATCCTTCAAGCTCTCCAGCCTTCGCCTGGTCGATTGCGGCAAAAGCATAGTCCCCATCATGGCCACGATCCGCATTGAGGGCTCTAGCCTCTTCCTCAGCATCTTGGAAACGGCGCTTAATTTCCGATACAGAAATCTTGGCCGCCGTCCGGGTAGCCTTGGAAAAACCATAAGAAAAATTAAACCGGTCTAGGACTTCTTTAGGAAGGCCTTCCTTATAGTAGCGAGTGCCTGGTAGTTCTTCGTTACTCTTAGCACCTTGCCCGTCTAGGCTCGTAGCCTTCTTAATATAGGCCAAGTCTGAATCGGTCGCCCCCTTGGCTCTATCAGCTAATTGATAGGCACTGCCATCCAAGATTTCTACATGAATCTTAGAATTTTCCCGATCTGGAATCATCTTATTAAGGATATCCTTATTCTCTCTCTCAACTTTATTATCACCCATGGACACACTCAATAAATTTACGTCTATGCTATGACGAGCAAAGGCCATGAGAATCCAATCCAAATAGGAGTTAGCAGATAGGATTAGGTCCTTTGGTAGTTGACGCCCACTCTCAGCCAGAGCTGGGCCAATCAAGCGGTCAGCCATAGCTTGAGACAAGGTTAGGTCCTTGCTAGATGTAGGTGCATCGTTCTTGTTCTCATTTGATTCGGCTAGAGATACTTTAGTATCATCTGCTTCACCTACAGGCTCCTTAGCCCCATTAGACTTACCTATATTGTCCTTATTCTCAATAGTGCCAGTCAAAATTAGCTTATCTCGAGCCCGTGTCAACGCTACATAGAGAATTCGTTCTTCTTCTGCCTTGAGGGCATTCTTCTTGAGCTGGGCATTATAGAGGGAGGCCAAGGACGGATACATGAGTCGATAGTCCTGGTAATAACCCTTGAGACCTATCCCTCCCTTCTTATGAAGTAGAAGGGACCGATTCAGGTCTTGCAGATTAAATTTCTTTTGCACTCCAGATAGGAAAACCAGTGGAAATTCCAAGCCCTTGGACTTGTGGATGGTCATAATCCGGACTACGTTATCCGCTTCGGAAAGCACCTTAGCTACAGCCAAATCTTGGGAGGAATCCCGTAAATTTTCCACGAAGCGGAGGAAGCGGAATAGCCCCTTAAAACCAGATGATTCAAAATCTTGGGCCCGGCCTAAAAGAGCTAAAACATTAGCCCTGCGGACTAAGCCCTTAGGTAAGGCTGAAACATAGTTCACATAGTCCAGTTCTTGGTAAATGTTCCATAAAAGGTCTGCTGCGCCTTGTCTACGGGCCATGGTCCGCCAAGCCTTCATGCGCTCAATAAAGAGACGCACAAGTTTAACAGCATCAGGGTCTTGTCCAGCATGGGTTGTTAGGTAATCTGGCAGGAGGGACCAGAGAGAGGTCTTGCCGAGAAGACGAATCTGACCAATTTGATTCGCTGTGAGCCCTACCATAGGAGACCGTAAAACAGCGGCCATAGGGAGGTCTTGCTCCGGATTATCAATAATTTGTAAGAGCGCTAAGATTAACTGAATCTCCATGGATTCAAAGTAACCTGTATTTTCTTCCACATAGGCAGGAATGCCCGCATTGCGAAGGGCCTCCACCAAGCGGTTGCCATAGCCAGCCAAAGACCGGCGGAGAATGGCTATATCCCTATATTCTACAGGACGGAAAGATTCATCTTTCTTCTTTATCGTATATAGAGCCTTACCATTTTCATCCTTAGCGGTATACTTTTTGATTTGGTCAATAATAAGGGCCATTTCAACATCTTGGGCCTCTGGTGTTTCACCGAACTTACCCAAATCTCCTTCAGCCTGCAATGGGGATTGAGCCTTAACTTGGGCCACATCTACTAGAAGGAGGTCCACAATACCTCCAATCCACTGATCCTCCCCCTCTTGCTTTGGAAGTTTTTCTGTCTTTTTACTAGAGTTCTGATTCTTACTTTTCTGATTTAAATTAGACTTTGGAACAAGTGCTTCCTTAGGACCATAATCCAATTCAGCCGCAGGGGCTGACATGATTTGATAGAAAATAAAATTAATGACAGCTAAGATATTCTTATCTGATCGGAAATTCATGGATAGATCAATACGACGCTCCGGCACTTGCTCAATCTTCCGCCCTTTTTGGGCGGTCTTAAAGGATAAGTACTTACCCATAAACAAGTCCGAATCAGCCATGCGGAAGGAGTAGATAGACTGCTTAACATCCCCTACATAGAAGCGGTTACGTTCTCGGGAGACTAAGTTAATAATGGCTTCCTGAACACCAGAGGTATCTTGGTATTCATCCACCATGATTTCTTGAAAACGGTTCTGCAATTCCTTAGCTACTTGAGATGGCTGAGGTTGGTCTTGGTTTTCTGTGCCAGGCTCAACAAGAATCTTGAGGCAGAGGTGCTCTAGGTCATTAAAGTCCATGAGCCCACCATCGTGCTTAGCCTTATCATAGGCTGCCTTGAAATCTAAGGTTAGATTAATCAAGCCTTCTAAAATAGGGATTTGCGCTTTAACCTGCTCACACCAAGCGGCTTCTGATATAGCAAAGACAGAATCCTTAAGACCTGCTAAATAGTCCTTAACCGCTTCATAATGAACTTTCGCCTTGGCTTTAGCGGCTACATCATCACTGTTAGATTTATCATCTTTTACCGTAAGACTAAAATAGTTCTTATAATCATCCGTAACAAGGCTAGCTACAGCCTTATAAAAGTCATCCCAAGAACCAGATTTAATAGCTTCTTGGAAGGGATAGTACTTAGCCTCTACTATGTCACAATATACATCTAACTTAGCAATTCCCATAGGGGCTTCTGCCATTTTTCGCAAAGCTTCTAGGTGTCTCTGACAGCCCTCCATAGATTCCTTCATGCCCTGCCAGAAGTAAGATCCCCAAGTGGTTTCTAGGAAGGGTTTATCTAGGACTTGCCGGTAGTCATCCAGGGCCTCCAAAAGCCACTTCTTAGGATTTGCCATGGCCATAGCAAAGGTATAAATAGCCAAAACTAACTCTTCTAAGTTAGCATCGGACTTATCATCACTGAACATATCCGCCAAGGCATAGATATGGTAGGGATCATCATTAGGGTCCTTGGCCAAGCGATCATAAGCCCCTACGATTAGGTCGTGGAGGATATCAGACCGCATAAGGGCCATCTCCCCATCATTGCCGATGCGGGCCCGAGGGTTGATATCAGCAGCGTAGAAGTAAGACTGAATAACCCATTGGCAGAAGGAGTGGAGGGTAGAAATTTGAGCTGATGGTAAGAGCTTGAGTTGATTTTCTAAATGCTTACGGGTCTCTTGGTCCAAGCCCTCTTTTTTTAGTTCGCTGGCCAAGGCACTTCCAATCCGAGTCTTCATTTCTCCTGCGGAAGCTTTTGTAAAGGTCGTTACCAACAACTCCTGTACCTGCAAGGGATGATCCTTATCTTTAAGGCGCTGAATGATGCGCTCTGTGAGGACCGCTGTTTTACCAGATCCCGCTGCGGCGGCTACCAAGAGGGACTGGTTACGAGAATCAATGGCCGCGACCTGATCCTCTGTCCAATTAGTTGCCATTGTCTTCACCTCCTTGTACTCCTTCTATACCTAAGTCGGCTCTCATCTTATCCAGAGCCTGATCTTCTGTAAGAGAATCCAAATAATTATAGCGGTTACGGCTGGATTCAAAGCGGCACACCGTCTTGTAATCACAATAGGAACAAGCATTAGCTTTCTTATACATATAAGGGCGAATAGCAAAATCCCCACGGCCAATACCTTGGCCAATTTCCCCCATCTTGTGGGCTACGTAGGAGGTCATAACTTGATAGTCGCCTAGGCTCTTAGTCTTCCATCGGTCTTGCTTATTGATATCGGTTCCATTTTTAGTAAGGCGCACTGGTACATAGTGGCCCGCCTTATAATTAATCTTGGGGCCATCCATAGTCTTGAGCTCATCCATCTTCATGAGAACATCGGGGGAATTGCTAAAATAACCGAAATTCCTATACACATCAGCCGATTCAAATTCCTTAATGGCTTGTTCCTTTGAAAGAGGGCGACTAACCGATAGTTTAGCATTCTTCACAGGCGTATAAATGGTGCCAGCCGGAATAATCCCCTCATTGCCCTTAACACGGGTATAGGCCATCCAGTAAGTCAACAATTGAAGCTTAAGACCATAATAGAGCTCGCCACCAGAAATCGTGGCCTTACCGGTCTTATAGTCCACGATGAGGCCGTATTTAGCATCGCCATTTTTCCATGTATCGATGCGGTCAATTTGCCCTTGGAGTTTGATTTTAGCCCCCTTCTTACCAAGGCCTAAATCTATATCTACAGATGGCCAGCCTCCTGGCATACCAAAGGATTTTTCCAGGGCATCCATAGAAAATTCACTCTTTTTCGACCAATCAACCAGACGTCTTACAGTGGCCTCTAAGGTTTTGACTAAGCGATCATAACGGGCCTTATTATAGGCCGCATCAGAGGCGTCATGAGGGCTTTCAAGGGCCCCCTCTTGGTCATCTAGGCGGTCCTCTTCGCCTAGGTCAGAATAGCCCAAGAGGGACTGGTCCATGCCCTCTTTAGCGACTGCTTGACAGTGCTTGTGAAGCTCCTCTGGGCTGAGATCACGCCAATCTTTTCCCTCCTTGAGGAGCTGGTCACCAAGGGTTTTTAGGTGATCATGGAGGAGGGTCCCAATTTCAGGAGCCCCGTAACTAGCCACCTTACGAGCTTTTAATTTAAGACCGTACTCTGCATAGAATTTAAAAGGACAGGCCTGATACTTTTCGAGGCGGGTTACCGATCCGGTCATGTAATTATGGGACAGGAAGAGGCCCTCCACCACATCCTTATGGATAGGTGCCACCTCGTTAGTGTCAAATAAACCCCGGCTAATTTCCATTAAGCGCAACCTATAGTGAGGATTTCCCAAAGCCCAGTCAAAAAGGGCCCACCAAGGACTAGATAGGGTCTGTCCATCCACCAATTCTCCCCAGCGACTAGATAGGAGGCTAAGGGCCTGGCGCGGCTTCCACATATAGGAAAATTCTGGCCGCTCTTCATAGGAGCCCCCTTCTCCGTCCTGACTCATCGGCAAGGTTAAGCCCACAGCATAAGGATCCGCTGCATAGCCTAAGTCTATGAGCCGTTTAATAACCAAGGCCGGCTCAGCAGCCTCTCCTTCACCGGATAGGTTAGCATAGGACAAGGTCAAGGACTCTTGGGCCCGAGAGCAGGCTAGATAAAAGAGGAAGTTTTCATTAAAGGCCTGGGCCAAGGCGCCACCAGCGAGCTTGAGGTCCACTTCTACTAAAGCCGCTCGTTCCCGATCCTTGATAAGGCCTTCATCCCCCATCTTGCGGGGAAAGAGGCCATCATTGAGGCCCATAACAAAAACGTGCTTACGCTCTTGCGTATAGCCCCGTTCTACGGTCGTCACCAAGACATGGTCTAGGCTAGGTGGCACCATGGAGTAGTTCATATCCTCCAAGCCTTCCTCCAAGAGAAGGGCCAACTCATCCAAAGATAAGAACTGATCGCCACCTACCCTAGCCAATTGATTGAGGAAGTTCATAACCTGGCTATACATCTGTTCGTGGCTAGCCTTTTCTACAGGCTGTCCAGCCTCATCGGCCTCCTGAGCCCACCCGTAGAGGGTCTCAGCTACCCCAAGGCGGTCTAACACTCCATAGATTTCTTGAGCCCATTCACGACCGGTATGACCATCCACCTTAGAGGCAAAATCGAACCAATCCTCCAACCAGTCCATAATGGCCCTATGGGTTTCATTCACTTGTTTATGGCGGTCCTCTTCTAGGTCACTATAGGCCTTTCCATCAGGGCCCTTAACCATCCATGGCCAACTAGGCATATCCCACTTGTAGTGATGGACACCAAATTCCAGGCAATAATTTTCTAACTGATCCACCCGGAAGCGAGCTTCCTCTAGGTCCAAATCAGGACCTACAGGCACTAGGTCGGTCTTGAGTAAGCGGAAAATAGCATCATTATTATAATTATAGCGGACTACCTCCAAGAGGGCTGTCATCATATCCGCCAAGGGATGCGTCCGCATAGGTTTTTGTTGGTCTATAAAATAGGGCACTTCATAGGTTTGGAAGGCTTTTTCCAGGATATCTCCATAGGTCTCAGAATCCCTGAGTACAATCATGCAATCGCGATAACGAGCCCCCTTTTCCTCCACTAAGGCTAGGATACGACGAACTACCTCATCCGCCTCACGTTCCCTGTTATAGGCTGCTATGATGGGGATACGAGCCCTTTCTTTTTCTCGGTTTCTAGGACTTTTCTCCTTCTTATCATCAGCACCCCATGCGCTGACTACTTGAGGACGACCAAAGAAGCCTGCCATCAAATCTTCCAAAGGCGATATAGGTCCTAATGTATCCTTCTTGGCAGAATGACCACCACTATAGCGGTGGAAATTCTTGAAAAAGGTGACCTTAAGGGCCTGCCCATACGTTCCCTGAAGAGTCATATAAACCTCATAAGGGCGGCTGAAAAGGGCCCCTGGCGTAGATTGATAAGCAATTTCCTTAGCATCACTAGGAAGGGTTATGGTGATTAAGGTCCGCTGAGCCTGCTTTACTAGGTTATAAATTAGTTCATACTGAAGGGGGGTAAACCAATGGAAGCCATCGATGACCACGTGAGCCTTGGTCAAGAGGGGAGAATCCTTGAGGGCCTCTATGAGGACTTCAAGACCCTCCCGATCATCTAAATTTGCCTCCTTAACTAGACCATCATAAGCCTCCATGAGGCTGGCTAATTCTTTTAGCTTTTCTCCTAAGTTAGGATCTTGAACCTTATTAGCACTAGTCCGTAGATTTTCTGGACCCACCTTAAAGGACCTACATTCGGTCATAAGTGATCCCAACACATCGGAAAATTGAGCCTGCTTTAGGGCTTGATTCAAGAGATGCGCCTCCTGCTGGCTCCGTTTCATAGCTAGGCGAAGAAGAAGGTTGCGGCCCACCTTAGACAGACCTTCCTCTCTGACTGCACGAGCCCCTAGGGATTGATAGACCTGATAGGCCAAGCGACTAAAACCCACAACCCGTACGGAAGAGAAGCCGCCCCCCATATAGGCTGCTAAATCCCGTTCTGCCTTATAGGTAGCTGCATCAGGTACCAAGAGGATAAGGGTCTCCCCTGGATGAGCCTCCAAGGTCTTCTTAATCCACTCATAGGCAGCCTGGGTCTTGCCAGTCCCTGCAGGGCCTATATATGCTTCTATGACTCTATCCTCAACCTGACTCATAGGTCCATCCCTTTCCTAGTTAAAGCTAAAATTTATATAAACTTACTCCCTATTATACCCCTAAAGGGCCTAGTTAACACCTTAAGTATGGTATACTTGAGGCAGAACATGATAAATTAATGACGGAGGTTATTATGAATAAAAAAATCTTAACAGCCCTTGCTGCTGCAACCATTACAAGCTTAGCTATTTCCGCCCCATTCGTAGGCGCTAAGAAAACGGTTAATAAACCTGCTAGCTTGATTGCCTTACAAGAAGAAATCCAAGCCAACCACGACCGCTATGCAGCCTCCGCTAAAGCACTCTATGCAGGCGCTTCCGTACCAGGCCCTGACTATATCCAAAATGGCACCCCAGCCCCTGGCTTAGTAACCACTACGGATTATAAAACAGCAACTAGCGCTTCTATTATCATGGGCCAACAACCTATGCAGACAGGCAAAGTAAGCACTATTGGATCAATAGCTACCAAAAACTCTAATCAGGCAGTAGCCGATACTAACTCCACCATTCCTGTAACTAAGGAAGGTTCTATCTCCCCAGAAGCGCAAGAAGCGGCTAAAACTGGCTACTACCAAGGTCGTAAAGTTCTCTCTGTACAAGGCAATGTAATTGTCCTAGAAGGAGATAACCAATCGACTAGCCCGGCTCGTTATGCTAGTGCTGAAGAAGCAGCCCTTCCTACAGCATCACACGTGGCTATACCACAATCTACGCCTGCTAACCAAGCGGGGCCTAGTGCACAAAGTCCAACAGCCATCTCTGTAAACCCTAACTACGATGCGGACCTTAAAGCCATCATTCAAGATCCTAAAAATGCCAATAACAAACCTATGAATTCTGCTACCTATGCAGCAGCTATGGCTAATGCTAGTAAATAGCAAAAAAAATCCCTTAAAAAAATCGTTTCAATAAATAGATCCAATAAAAAAGTCGAGACCCTAGGGCCTCGACTTTTTTATTGGTAGCCAGCCTATATCCTTTAAATCTCTAAAGGGAATGACCCTATCAGAAACAGAAAGGAGCTGTAGGCTCTTACTAACCATGGTAAGAGGGCCTTCTTCACTTCTATAGGTACCCTGATCATAGAAGGTCACCCGAACCCAATCGCCACAGGTCAAGGATCGTAAGGATCGATCTAAGGCCTCTACTTGATCCTCTGACAGTTCGAGTGGTTCTTCTTTATGGCGAGCTACCGCCGCCAATAAAGAATCAAAACCCTTAAGGGCAGCAAAGGGCATGAACTGTTTAGCCCTTTGTAGGCGTGACATTTTTCCCTTCATTCTGCCTCCTAGTACTAATCAAAAAACACCCAAACCCTAGCCGAGATCCTCTTTATTCCCCATTATGACCTCCTACCAAGGTGTTCCGATAACGAATAGTCCCGTCTTCCTCTAGACTAGAAGCCCGAAGGATAGCATTCTTTCCAAAGCGCCCCTTAATCGATAATAGGGTCTTTTGAATATCCTCCTCCTTCTGTCCCTCCTGGTCCTTAGTAGGGGCAAAGAGGTTCCCCTGCCTAGGTACGGCCCCCTTATTAACTAAATCTTCGAAAGTAACCCCTAAGCGACGTATATCCTCATGAGGTCTGAGGTGTTTATCAAAAAGAGCCATGACAATAGGCAGTAAGGTTTGGAAGGAATCCGTGTAGGCCCCCAGGGTTCGTGATCCCCCTGTAGATCGCAACTCATCCGAGGCATAGCCAATGCGGACCTGGACGCACTTAGTGAGAGCCTTAATTTGTAACAGTTCTAAGGTCAAAGCCTCTACCATCTCACGTAGGGGTAAACGAGCTTGATCTGCCCTATAATTCCGCAAGAGTATCTGACTTTGCGACAGGGAGTGCTTAGCTGGACGATAGGCATGAATGTCCGCTATCGTACAGGATTCTCGCCCCCAAGCATGATCAATCAGGAGCTCCGCATCAACACCAAACTCCTTATAGAGCTTGGCCTCTGGCAACTGAGTAATCCCATAGAGATCATGAACCCCATACTTGCGCAAGCGATTAGCGATACCAGGACCAATCTGCCATATATCCGTAAGGGGCCTATGGTGCCAAATCTGCTCTCTAAATAAACCTTCATCTAAATATCCAATAAAATCAGAAGCATGTTTGGCTAATACATCCAAGGCAATTTTAGCTAAGAAAAGGTTAGTCCCTATCCCAACGGTGGCATAAATATGAGTGGCTTGTAAGATAGCATCTAAGAGGAGTTGGGCTAAATGGCGAGGACTCCTTTTATAGAGCCCCTGATAAGGGGTGATGTCGATAAAGTATTCATCAATAGAATAGACATGGATATCGTCAGGAGAAATATAATCGAGCAAGGTCCTATAAATTTGGGCAGATGCCTCCATATAGCGCTTCATATGCGGCTTGACCGTAATGTACTCAATATGAGAAGGAATCTGAAAGAGCCTAACCCGATTCTTTACCCCCATCTTTTTAAGGGCCGGCGATATAGCTAATGTAATAGCCCCCTTCCCCCGCGATCGGTCCGCTACCACCAAGGGCGTACTAAAGGGATCTACACCTAAATCAGCACATTCAACAGATGCATAAAAGGATTTTAAATCAATACACATGTACATGCGCTTCCCATTCCCAGAAGCCACCCTATCACCTCCTTATGTCTATGTTCAGTATAACAAAAGCTCTTCATTTATTCAAACATATGTTCGATAAATATAAATAATGATGAGTCACCAAAATGACAAGTTAGCCTACCATAATATTCTTACCCCACTAGCTAACTATAAAATAAGCCCTCTAGGCAATAACCTAGAGGGCTTATAGAGGTAGTTAGGCTTATATTTAATGTAAGGACATTAGAAATGAATAATCCCCTATACCTATGTTTCTATGAAAATAAATTATAAACCAACATCAACAATACTACGATCGTAATCTTCTTGAACTATATCATGAACAACCATATCGCTGCGACGTACCTTATCAAGCATCTTAGCACGAGCTGTTGTAATGACACTTTCACTATGCTTGCCACCACGCCAAGCAAACTTGGACTTGCCAATTGTATACTTCAAGCTTACATAAGGGCCACTCAAATTATGAGATGCCGTTTTATAACCCGCATCAAGGGTAAGATGTGGTGTGAGATGGAATTCCGCACCTACTTTAAAGCCTGTAATGGCATCACGTTTACTTAAATTACCATACATTATTCTCACAGCATCTCTACCGCGCCACTTATAATAATCCGCATAGACGCGTGCCCAACGAGCATTTTTAAAGCTTCGTGCATAGCCCAAATCAAAACCACGAGCAGCCACTTGCTCGGTCACCTTCCAATGATTTTCAAACCTAATGACTCCGTAATTATAATAGGCTTGATTAGAATCCAGCCCATAAGGATATAGGTCTGCATTAGTTCTGCCAGGTAAGCTTACATATTGTTTATTATTAGCTCCTATATTTTGGTAGATATTGGCATGGAATTCATTAAGGCCTGCTACATACTCAAGACCACCACTAATACGTTTATAGCCGCCCTTAAAGGCATGATCATAGAATGCATTGACGCCAACATAGGCATGTTCGTGCTCACTAAGGCGACGGTAACCAAGGCCAACATTAGCATTCATCCCCAAGGATTCCTGTTTGTATGTTTCATGGTTATGTACAGTAAAAGTCCCCGCAGGCATAGCTGGAAGCCAGTAGTCATGTAATTTATCAAGAGAGATTTTTTCACCACTACGCCCAATCCGACCCTGTACAAAGACTAGATTCTTAGCATGTTCATCGTAATGAGTGATTGGTTGTAATGTCTCAATATAGAACTGATCCAGCCCCATAGATTGTGATTTCTCTGAACTCGTACTAGGCTGAGGAGCATTCGGCACGCCGCGACCGGTGTAACCTTGGCTGCTGCTACCCTCAGTTCTTTCCATGCCAGTTCCCACGACTATGTCTGTACGGTCCATCCAATGGGAGCGTACGGCCTCTCGTCTTGCTGCCACTTGTCCATTCACCCTTTTATCTTGCCCCTCTACATGAGCTGCAAGACTTGTGGCACTAATAGAACAAGCCACAGCACCTAACACCATAGCCTTCACTAGTAATTGTTTTTTCATTCCCCACACTCTTCCTATTTATATAACTAGTAAACACACATTTAATATATCTTTCATTATAATTTTAGATTTAAACATCGTCAACAAACATAATATAGGCGTTGTCTACTTCTCCTATACATTAGAATCCATATAAGGCACACAAGTTATCGCATGTATACTACATGGACTTTATCACATATAAGAACTCTTTAAGAAGAGCCCTTAGTTAAAGATCTTCAGCAGTTCAAAGCTCACTCATACATAAAAAAAGAGCCACATTACTGCGACTCTAGGCGGTGGCGGAGAGGGTTATATTCCACCCTATTAATTCAGTTGTTTACTGACTTTATAGCCATTTGTTTTTGCTTGGTGTGCAAAAAAGTGTGCAAGCTACATAGAGAAAGAATTTAATTTAGAGACTACCTCTTCTCTCATGGAATTAGTTACATGGGTGTAAATTGATAGAGTTGTATTAGGGTCATTATGCCCTACCCTTTCCATAATTGCTTTCAAAGGTAAGCCCAATTCAGATAATATACTAATATGAGTATGCCTAAAGATATGCGTTGTTATATGCTTATCTTTATAATGTACCTTGCGTAAAACCCTGCCAATGAATTGGATATTATAGGGGTTTCCACGCATAGAGGTAAAGATATAGCCTATATCCTTATAGCCATTAAAGGCCCATGCTTGCCTTTTATTCTCTATCATGAATTGCTTTAATATCTCTATTGATCGTTCATCTAGTGCCACAGTGCGAACCGAATAGATATTCTTAGGCGTTCCTCTAAAATTAAGGTCTCCTGACTTGCTGATATATTGGGATATAGTCCCATTAACAGAAATTTCTTTCTTTTCTCTATCATAATCACAAGTGCGAATGGCCAAGAGTTCACCAATACGGAGACCTGTACGGCTCATAAACTCCATAGCCAAGCCTACCCTGAGATTAATAGCCTTAATCTTAACTAAGCATTCTTTGAGTTCCACAGGGTCAAGGAATTTATTTTGGCGTTTCTTAATTTCCGCCTGAGATTGTGGCTTTCTATTCAGAGTAACCTCTTCAAATTCCGCTATATCCTGTAACAGGTGTTTCCGCTTAGCAAAACGCATTATCATCTTAAAGATTGTCAAAGTACCCTTACAATAAGAGTAAGACAATTCTTCAACATAATACATACCGTTTACAACTCTCTCAATATCTGAGGGAGTTATTTTTATAAGCAATTCCTTATTAGAAAAACTCTTCTTTAGCCTTCGTGCATAATTACGATGATTAACCCTAGTAGCATATTTTACGGTGGGGTCTGTATGCTCTAGCCACATATCTATGACCTTATGGAAATAGATTTTATGGTCTTCTTTATCCTTCTCTTTAGCTAGAGCTATCTTTTCTTGTAGTAGTGTTGTAGCTCTTTTCACCGCCATACGATTGTTACTATTTAGAGTAACACTGACTATTTTAGTCTTTCCTTGCGTTGTTTTGTACCGTTCACGGTATAGATACTTAATACCGCTATCAGTTTGTTTTTCTTCTATCCACATGGTACCGCCTTTCAGTAGGCGGAGACATAGCATTATTAAAAATTCAAAAAGTCTTCGATATCTAATGCTCTTGAAAATGTAACATGAATAGGATTGTCTACAGGTATGTAAAAGTCATCATAGTCACCAGGAGATTCAAATCTTTTTCCGTCTAAGTTCTTTTCAATCTCTGACCCAACTAAGTTTCCTAAATGAGTTTCTAGACTACGGTCTAACTTATCATACACTTTATAAAATACTCTTTTAGTCTCCTCATTTTCGTCCTCTATCGGCTTAACCTCAATGTTTATTAATTTGTTTTGTAGAGATCCTTTTCCGATAAATTCTAAACTAAAATGCCCCTTTTCAAATTTTACATTGATAAATAGGCTTACCGTTATATCACAATTACCGATAGCCGAAACATTAAAATCCCCTTCGTTATAGTACGGAGAATTAGCATTATCTACAGTAACTGTATCTATATTTACCTCAAAATCAAAAGGAACATAGCTAAATAATTCCCCTGGATTTACCTTTAGATAGTTACACAAGGTATTTAATGTTTCAAATTGTATACCTTTGGATTGGTTTTCGGCTAATGCGGTTAATGTAGAGCGACTGATACCCGTATCGTTAAAAACCCTACTTATTTTTATGCCTTTCTCCGCCAGTATTGTTTTTAATTTACTTATTAACATATAAAACACCTCCGCATTAATTGTAGCATATAAACTACAAAAATGGGAATAAATAGAAAAAAAGCTATTGATTATGTAAAAAAGTAGCGTTATAATATACCTGTAATTGTAGCTTATACACTACAAAGAAAGGAATAATTATGAAATTTAAAGCTAAGACGCAACAATTAAAAAACGAGGTATTGAAGAGCGGTCTCACTGCCGACGAATTACTAAAAAAATCTTGTATTTCAAGTAAGACAATGGCAAAAGTTACTAATGGCGGTAGTGTAATTGCTAGCACCGCCAACAAGATAGCCACCGCCCTAGGTGTGCCAGTAACAGACCTATTTGAATAACCGCACCACTAATCGACCAGGCATAGATTTTTTAATCTATCATATAAACACCTCAAACACTACTCTAGTCCTGGTATAAATCGGATTAAGTGACTGCTAATGATATTCATATCTAGATAGGTCTTAATGCTAATTATTCATAAGAAAGGAGAGTGATTTATGAAAAGACTAAGCCCATGTAAAGCCATGAGGGCTAAGTGCTTAGATTGTTGTTGTGGCCAAATTGTAGAGGTGCGTGATTGCATTACTAAAGATTGTCCATTACACCCCTACCGAATGGGAACAAGAGACGCCGATAAGACAATAGCCAAACGGTTTAATAAAGACAAGCAGGCATAAGCTAGCTAAGAATTTTTGGAATGTAACGGCTTGTATGAGTGTTTATATCCAAAAGATAGAAAACGAGCATACAGAGCCGTATAGCGAAGAAAGGAATAAAACGATGAAAGATACTGATCGTGAAACATTATTATGGCTACGGCATAAAACCTACTACCTAGAGTTGTTGATTAATAGAGCCACTGGCCTTGTCAACGATTGTTCTAAAGCCCTTACACAGTTACAAACTAATGGGAGAAAGTTAGATAGTGATGATTTAAATAGCACTATTAACAACCTAGATATTTACGGTGATTATCTATCCGAAATTATGGCGGATACAATCAAAGATATGAAAGAAGATTTTGAAAAAGTGTTCACAAAGGGAGCATAACTATGGACTTACTAGGCACATTCAAGAAAGCAGGGGCTGAGGTAGATTTTTATACCGTCAAACGAAAAGAGCTTTATGCGACTATAGAACAACTAGCCGACGCATTAGGCTACAAGGGTAAAAGAGGAATTGAGCGAATGATTGAGCGATACCCTTATTTGAGAGAAAAAGAGTATTCTATCCTCATAGCTGATACCCACAGCCTGTGGGGTTCAGCTCAGCGGAAAAGTGGCCAAAGAAAAACCCAAGTTATTAGATTTTTTACACGCCAAGGGATCTATGAAATATTTTCCTTATCCACTATGCCTAAAGGAAGAGCAATTAGGGCGGAATTATTTAGATATATTGAATGGCTAGAAAATCAATTAAGACTAGCAACAATTAAATATATTGAGAGCAAGCCACTACAAAACAAATTACACGAAACGATTAATAAAGCCCCATTTTATGTAAAAAAGTATGGTGAAAAGGTTCCTGCTTATATCTATATGCAATTTAATACACTATTAAGCAAGCTAGCTAGCCGTAATAGAGTGAACAAGAAGGAAAGTCTAACGGCCTTTGAGCTTGAAACACTGGGGAATTTAGAAATGTTTGTTTGTTCCCTATTGGTGATTGGTAAAGACTATAAGGAAATTAGTCCAATGGTTAAGGACTATAGCAAGAATTTCTTTGATATGGCAGAAGGAGCATAACAATGGCACGAGAATACATAAAAGATATTATTGATGAGCAAGGTACTTGGTATCAACCTGCTAGATTAGTACAGATTTATAACCTATCACGGCCTACAATTTGGCGATTGCTTAAAGATATGAGAGGTAAAGCTAAGTATCAAGGGTCTTTCCGAGATATAAGCTATAGTTGTCGATTAGTTCGCTTACAAGACTTTGATGAGTACTTACAAGAGCGGAGCCAATTAGTAAGAAAGGGTGAATGCTATGCAAGACAATAAAAAAAGACCACTGCTAGGCACGATCAATATAGACGGCGTATACAGTAGTCCTAATTTCATTTATGTAACTATCGGCAATAAGAGGTATTTGGTATATGACCCCCAATAAAAAGAAAGGCCTTGCAAGTTTTGGCGAACTAAGCAAGGCAGGTGAAGATATGAACAGAGCATTCAATCAGTCTTCTTTTCTATTATATCAAAATCTACCTAAAAGCTTAAGAGTCTACCCTAATTGGCTTGTATGGAAATATGAGGAACGGCATGGCACAAAGACCGCTAAAGCACCTTACTCACCCTCTACAGGCCAAAAAGGTAGCAGTATTGAGCTATGCGGTACCTATGAGCAGGCTATTCAATCTATGCTTGCCTATCATTATGACGGTATTGGGTTCCAAGTAAGCGGAACGCCTTATACAGTTGTTGACTTAGATAATTGTGTTGATAAAGAGAGCCATACCCTTAATGAGACGGCTATAGACTTATTCGTTATGTATTTCAATCAGTCCTATTCCGAGTATAGTCCAAGCGGTACAGGCATTCATATCATCATAGAAGGCAAGGCACCCAACTCCTTTAGAAATAATAAGGAAGGCATAGAGGTTTATTCAGAAAATCAGTTTATTACTGTTACAGGCAATAGGTTACAGGGTGCTGATACGGAAATACTGCTTAAGCAGGAAGAAATAACCCAACTTTATAAGCTCTACAAGCCTTCAAGCGGAGTACCAATAGATATAAACATTGAGACCCCAACGATAGAAAGCATAGGATCATGGAAAAATTCAGAGTATGCGGAGCAGATTAATAAGGCACTAGCTCATGACAACTCAGGTAAATTCAAAAGCTTATTCCTTAAAGGAGATATATCACTCTATGGGAACGATAAGAGTAGTGCTGATATAGCTTTATTAAGGCTACTAGCCTACTGGTTTAACGGTGATACCAAGGCTATAGCTACAGTATTCAATTATTCACCACTAGCAAGGCGTAACAAGTGGCTGAAAAGCCCTTATTATAGACGGCTAAGCATTGGTAAGGCTTTAGCTCATTATTTAGGAACCAAGACCAATTTTATTACTACAGGGGGCGAAGATATGGCTTGTGATTATTTTTCTGTAAAAGTTGATGAGATTAACAGAGGGAGCATACGAATATTACACAACAAGTATGGAATGGGCGTTACTTATTGGCTCAATGGCTTACGATCTGTATTGGCAACTGCATTTCATTGGACTGACAATAATAGACCTTCTTTGTTACTAGCTACAGATGATGATTATGCTGAACTAGCAATTACAATTAATTACGATAAGAAACAGGCTAAGGGTCATACTTTAAAGGAATTTATTAACGATTTAGTTAAACAAGAAATTTTAGAGCCTGAGGGAGACCATTATTTCTATTTAGAGCTAGATGAGTACTACAAAAGGCGTATGGGAACCAAACAGAGGTCAGTTAATGCCAATAATGAAAAAGCAAGAAAAAGGGAAAAAAGAAATAAAACCGTTGATTTTCCTGCAAGTTGATTTCCTACAAGGAAACCTTCAAGGAAACCATAAAGGAGACCTATTAAAATAAAAGAAAATAAATTAAAAGAAATAAGCATACACGGTGGTATATATAAGAGGACACCTAGAGAGCATATGAGAATGAACTGAAGAGGAACAAAGGAAAAACCACGAAGGAACAACGGAAAAGGTAAATCTTGGTATACCAACTGGTAGATAACTGGTATACCTAGGTAAGGATAGGTTAGATTAGGATAAAGGGATATATTGTTACCTATGTACTTAAACGATTAGATGACGGTTGACGGTCTATGTTTAATCTAGGGCGTAAGCTCAAGTACCGTTTTGGTACCCACTAAAACCAAAATAAATACGCATAACAAAGAAGAGGGGGAAGACCATAATTAAGAGCCTATCCCCAAATTGGTACAAAAAGCGATTGGAAGGCAAGGCGGAAAAAGCGTTGTACTTAAATGCAAAAAAATCACCGATTGGTATTCCCTCAACCGGCTCCAATTGCCATCGACGGAATACCTCATCAGTGATTTCTTTAATCACAATGTACCAAACAAAGAAGATTTACGCAAGGAACCGAGAAGGAACAAAGATAATGCTATGTCTACCACCATTTGAGTTATGGACTTTTTTGTCCGTGTTGAATGCTATCCTAATCATTACCAGGCAAATCTTACATACCTATATAATGACCTGCGTGAACGAATTGTTCGGTCAGATAATTATTATGAGCCGTATCATATTGTTACACCAACCGATACACCATAAGATTAACATTAACATTTATTAACATGACGCCCTAAATTAAACTTAGTCCGCCTATCTGTATTTTGTTGATTTACTTAACCTGTTATAGGTATGCAACTGATTAGAGCAAGGTGTATATACAAACGGTAAACCAATATGCCCTAAAAATTAAACGAAGGCATAGCTAGCCTATGAATAGATTTTGTTTCACGGCTTTCTAGTGTGATTATACCTAAGCATAAAAAAAAAGACCGTACAGGGCAAATAAGAGAACCATAATTTGCGTATCGTTTTGCGTCTCTTTAAGATACGCAATAAATCTTGCGTTTCGGTTTGCGTTTCATTATTTACATGTAAATTTTGTACAGGTATTAACTATGTGTAGATATATGGGGTAATGTTATCCCTTTATCCACCATTATGCCTATAATTCGCTTAGTCTTAGCACTGTTTACCTTACGGGTTGCCATATAATAAGCCTCATCAAGATAAAAGGCGTCCATAATATCTATATCGTTCCTTAAATTATATAAGGCTTGTCTTATTTTACAGACTGCTCCTAGGTGATTATTTAAGTTCTCTATCAGGTTTTCCTGTTGGACTAGCTTGTCCGATAAATCTTTCTTTAGGTTGCTATGGCCTTCACTACTTATATGACTGATAGTAGGGGAATAGATACCGCCTTCCTTAACACGATCCATAAGATTTTGCTTTCTGATACTAATTTTCCTGTATTCGTTAAGGGTTTTACGAAGGACGGTATGTTCTATCCCTTCCCCTTTAGCAATTGCTTTAGCCCCATTCTTATTGCCCAATAGGTGGGAATAATCTCTTTCTATAGGCTTATCCTTAACCTGTTTAAGGCGTTCAATCTCTCTTTGTTCACGATAATCTTTATAATTCATGGTACCCCTATCCACTCAATCACTACGAAGGACTTTTTTGTCCATCGTGATATAGTCCACATTAACACCCCTACGAATATTACTTTGATACTATTATAAGGCATAGAATTATATTTAGTGAATGTGGTATATTATAGAAGAATACAATGTAATGGATTGAAATAATATTCATAAGAATGTTAGGAATATACAGGTATTTTATGAAAGAATATTCATGCTTTTTAGTCATATCTAAAGAATGCAGGTATTTACTGGGTTTGTTGTAAAAATTAGTTCCGAAATTAGTTCCGTTAAGCATATATTATCGGAAGTAATGGAAAATCGATGACTAAAACGCATAGCAAGGGGGCTATATGGATAAGGAAACTTATACGATTGATATATTAATACAGTTGCTTACAGAGCGATTAGAAGAGCGGAGAGCCATAAAGCTCTATACTGTTGATGAGGTGGCTGAGTTGCTAAACCTTACCTCTAGGACAATTTATAAGTACATTTCTGACAAGGAGTTACCTGCTTGCAAGTTTGGCACTGCCTTGCGTGTAACCCATGAGGATCTACAAGCCTTTATAGAGAGCAAAAGAGATAATGAATAAGTACAAGGGTACCCTACAGATTGTAGGGTGCCTTTTCTGTTTGATGAAAGGGGGTCGCTTAAAGTGGACTCCCTTATAGATGAGGTCGGTTATAGCGACACCGTTATCTTGGAAATACGGATTTCCTTGTGCGTCCTTGACGCCTTTTAGCATATCTTGTATAGTGATTGTAGAAGGATGGCCCGCTATCGAGTTATCGCGTACTACGCGATGATAGCCTGTGCCATCTTTTTTGTTTTCTACAAGCACACTGTACAAATCGATATTAGTAGGATTTAGTGTTATTTGAGTTTGTCATCAGCCTTGTAGGTGGTGTTACTTAATTGACACCTTTCAACATTTCTTGTATAGTGATCGTAGAAAGAGGGCCCACTCCCAATCTATCGCGTACTGCGCGAAGGGAGTCTTTGCCCTCTTTTTTATTTTCTATAATTACACTGTACAAATCGATATTAGCAGGGTTTAGTGTTATAGCATTTCGTTATTGAGTTTGTCATCAGCATTATAGGTGGTGTTACTTAAAGGAACGCCACCTTTCTATTTATATAATCTAGTGTCATTTTAAATGACGGCGGTTATTACTGCTTAATATTCAATAGATACAATGACTTTTTACAGTAATTCAGGGGGATAATCTATAGGCACTATATAACCCAAGCACTCAAGCAGGGCATAGCATACGGCTATCTTAGTTATCATCGCATGGTGTGCAAAAACTACCCACTGGCGTAACTAATATGTAACAATGTTACATTAGGACGGCGATAACGGCGTTACATTGTAACACTTGTGTAACGGAGAGTAAGAGCTAGAGTAAGAATAATAGATTGTGTCATTTTAAATGACGGTATTTTATATCTATCTCTATCTCTATCTCTAGTGTACATTTGTACAAAGTTTATACAGAGTTATGAAAAACTATATAAAAGTGTGCAACAAAAGAGGGCTACCTATACGGATAGCCCTTTATTTGTGAGGTGATTATATGATTAATTTGGTGTGCAAAAAAGTGTGCAAACTACCATTAAAATACTGAAAAATACTGAAATATTTAAATTAATAAAAAATGCTTACAAGCCCTGTAAATCTTTAGGTTTGTAAAGCTTTGAGTAGTATCGAAATATTTCAAGAAAAGCCTAAAAAAAAATGGCGGAGAGGGTGGGATTCGAACCCACGGTGCGTCGCCGCATCACTGGTTTTCAAGACCAGCTCCTTAAACCACTCGGACACCTCTCCAAGAATGTATATAATTATAGCAAAAAGAAGGCCCTAAGGCAAAGGCCTGGGGGTAAGGATACAAAACTAGTCCCTACCCCTTAGGTCAGCAGAAGCCAATCAACTAAAGGCAAACTAGTCTATGCCTAAAAAAGATCTCGCTTCCACATGGCCACCATGGCAATGATAGTGCAGACGATAGCAATGAGGATAACTTCCACGAAACCGATAGCGCCAGATTCAGCAAATGGCAGAGTTACGTTAGTCCCCCAGAGGGAGAAGATAATAGTTGGCACGGACAAGATAATGGTCAAGGCCGCCAAGAGCTTCATAACCTCATTCAGATTATTGGAGATAACCGATGTGAATGCGTTCATCATGTTCATGAGAATATTGGTGTACATCTCAACCATCTCGATAGCCTGCTTATTTTCGATGATTACATCTTCCAAAAGGTCCTCATCCTCCTCATACATCTTGAGAAGGTGACGCATGGACTGATGACCCCTCAATCGCAAGAGTCTGTCCATAACCGTACCGTTTGTCCGGAGAGCAGAAGAGAAGTAGGTCATGGATTTTTGCAATTCCAAGAGTTGGAAGAAGTCCCGATTGCGGGTAGAATGGCGTAAGTGCACTTCGATATCATCTGTCCGGCGGTTGATTTGTTGCAAGTACCGCAAGAAGAGAGTTGCTGTACGGTAGAGGATTTGGAAGAGGAAGCGGGTCTTCTTATAGGTATAAAAAGTAGATACCACATTATTGATAAATGGGTAGAGGACTTCTGTTTCTTCCAAACATACGGTGATAAAGAAATCCGGAGTCAGGAAAATCCCCAATGGGACTGTATCGTAAGAATCCGATCCCCGAAGGGCTGGGATATTAATTACGACGAAGATATAATTATCCTCAATTTCCACGTGAGACCGTTCTTCCATATCCAAGGCTGTCTTGAGCACATCCGTAGGAATCTCCGTGAGGATATTGATGAGGGAGATCTCATCCGGGTCAGGATTAACCAAATTAACCCAAGACCCCTTTGTTGCGTCTGCTACCGTCAAATCAGAAACTAGTTCTTCTTCGATATGTTTATATACCGTTAGCATAAGCCACCTCCTCACGAATAACCAAACAAGGGGTTCACAGTGAACCCTACCTATCAAATTATACCTTATTTAACCTCTGAAAGTATATACAAAAAGCCCCTGCCTAGGGATTTTTAAGCGACTAGTGTCTACTTATCACCCCTAGCAGGAACTTTCAAAAGTTAGATACAATCTATATTAATATTTTTTATACAAGATACGGATGGAGTTCAGAATACAAATCATGGCCACCCCTGTGTCTGCGAAAACAGCCCACCACATATTGGCATAGCCCAAGAGACCCATAAGCATAACTAGAACCTTGATTCCGATAGCAACGCTTACATTTTGCCAAGCAATTCTAACTACCACATGGGAGAGGTTGAGCACATGGGTAATGGCCTCTAAGGAGGAGTTCATGAAGACTACATCAGAGGCTTCAATGGCCGCATCAGCACCAGACCCCATAGCACCACCTACATCAGCACCTGCCAATACAGGAGCATCATTGATGCCATCCCCTACGAACATAGTTGGCCCATAGGCCTTGCGAAGGTCTTGTACAGCAGCCAGTTTATCTTGTGGCAAGAGGTGGGCACGTACATCGTTAATCCCTGTTTCCTTAGCGATGTAGTCTGCACTTTCTTGACGGTCACCGGTGAGCATAATAGCCTGAATCCCCTTAGCTTGGATAGCCTTAATGGCAGCCTGAGAATCAGGGCGAATGGCATCGGAAATGAGTATGCGCCCGAAGAACTGTCCCTCTTGGGCGACGAAAACTTCCGTCCCATAGTGGGCGGAATTGGCAGGTAAACCCGCTACTTGGTACCGGTCCATAAGGCGACGGTTCCCCACGAGGATTTCCCCTTCAGGAATCTGACCGACCAAGCCCTCTCCAGCGATTTCCTTAATATCATTAGCCAAAGCTGGGTCTATCCCCTCCGCTTTGGAGGCTTCTACGATGGATTGTGCAATGGGATGGTTGGACGCCTTTTCCAAGGAGGAAGCCAAGGTCAACACCAATTCCCTATCCCCTTCTACTTGGTAAACGGAGAAGATACCACTAGTAATAGTACCCGTCTTATCCAAGGCTACTGCCTTAATCTTGGCTAAGGCTTCGATAACGAGACCGCCCTTGAGGAGAATCCCATTACGAGAGGCATTACCAATCCCTGAGAAGAAGGCCAATGGCACCGAGAGTACTAAGGCACAAGGGCAGGAGATTACCAAGAAGGTAAGGGCTGTATAAACCCATTTGGACCAGTCACCCGTAATAAGGGATGGGATGATAGCTACCGCAGCCGCCAAAGCTACAACGATAGGCGTATAGACCCGGGCAAAGCGAGTAATAAATCGATCGATTTTTGGTTTAGATGCAGCCGCATTTTCTACAGCATCTAAAATCTTGCTGACCATGGATTCTTCTAAGAGCTTATCCACCTTGAGGACGATACGGGCACTTTCGTTGATACAGCCAGATAAGACCTGGGTACCTACGCGAGCTTTTACAGGTACTGGTTCACCTGTTACAGGGGCTGTATTAATTTGACTTTCCCCTTCCACCAAGGTCCCATCCAAGGGAATAGTATCCCCAGGACGAACTTCCACAAAATCGCCTACCTTTACGGATTCAGGAGACACCACTTGGACAGTCCCATCCTTATCGAGAAGACGTACTTCTTGCGGCCGCATATCCACGGCGCCCATGATTTCAGACCGACTTTGTTCCGTCGCCCGGTCTTCAAACCATTCCCCAATCCGGTAGAAGAGCATAACCCCTACCGCTTCTGGATATTCACCGATGACGAGAGCCCCTATGGTGGCGATAGCCATGAGGAAGTTTTCGTCAAACACTTGACCCTTGCCAATATTCTTGCAAGCCGCCCTCAAGATTGGATAAGCGATCATAAGATAGATGATAGTAAAGATAACCATCTCAGGTTGCTCAGGTAATTCTACAGAAGGAGCAAACTGGATGAGGAGTTCATAAGCCGTAGCCAACCCGGCTAAAATCATAGCCAGCTTATCAAACCAAGTCAGTCCTTCTTCCTCCTCTTCTTCCTCTTCTAAAGGGGCCCCTTTAGGTGGACGACTATAGGTTTTTACTGTGACACCCTCTTCAATAGCATCACAAATAGCCTGGAATTCACTGATTAAGCGGTCGTCATCCACAATGGATGTCTCCACTCGCAACTGCTGAGTCGCCAAGGTAAAATCAGCAGATTCAATACCCGACATAGCCTTGATACGGTCTACAATCTTGGCAGAACAGTTAGGGCAATTGAGACCTTCTAAAAGAAATATCTTGTCCATCATAACTCCTTAGGGAAAGGCTAACAATACGTATACAAATGGTCATAGGTATAAAAAAATACAACACATGAACATCTGTTCATATGTTGTATTTTAATCCTATTTTATCGATTCGTCAACTGGTATAACGTAAAATAAATAAACCCATCTAACAGTACTTAACTCCAGTACAAGTACCTTCTTAGGCCTGGCTATCATCCCGATTATAGGCCACATCCCGGAAGCGGGTATATTCCCCTTGGAAAACCAGTTCTACGGTCCCCAGGGACCCAGACCGATGCTTACGAATGATAACTTCTGTAATATCACCCTTTTCCGTCTCTGGCTCATAATACTTATCCCGGTAAAGGAAGATAACGATATCCGCATCCTGTTCCAAAGACCCAGATTCGCGGAGGTCAGAGAGGAGTGGTCGCTTATCAGGCCGTTGTTCTACAGACCGTGAAAGCTGGGATAAGGCGATAACAGGTACATTAAATTCCCGGGCAATCAACTTAAGGTTACGAGAAATATCGGAAATCTCCTGTTGTCGATTCTCCCCTTGGCGCCCTGAGGAAGAGCCTTGCATAAGCTGAATATAGTCGACGACGACCAAATCTAAGCCCTGCTCCGCCTTGAGGCGACGGAGCTTGGACCGCATCATCTGAACGGTCAAGCCAGGAGTATCATCGATATAAAGAGGAGCGTTAGACATGGTTTCCGCAGCCTTGAGAACCCGTCCCCATTCATCCCCGTTGAGATCGGCAACACGGAGCTTTTCAGAGGACACTTCTGCCACGGAGGACAGAATACGGCCAACCAATTGCTCCTTAGACATTTCCAAGGAGAAAAAAGCCACCTTCTTACCATAGATAATGGACACATTTTGAGCTAGATTCAACGTAAAGGCGGTCTTACCCATGGAAGGCCGCGCCGCCACCAAAATGAGGTCCGACTTTTGTAACCCTGCCGTGATTTTATCCAAATCTCTAAAGTTAGTAGGCAAACCTGTAAGGGTCCCATCTTGCTGTTGAATCTCATCCAAGCGAGCTAGATTCCCCATGACCACATCACCCATACGGGCAAAGGCAGATTCTCCATGAACTTGGCCGGCCACATTGAGGACCATCTTTTCTGCATCCTCAATGATGGACTTCGGTTCTTCATCACCGGCATAGGACATACCGATAATTTTGTTGCTCACATCGATAAGACGGCGCAATTGGGCCTTTTCCGCTACGATATTGGCATATTCTTCCACATTGTACACGGCTCCCATATCAGTCAGGGAGGAAATATAAGCAATCCCCCCTACCGTCTCTAACTTGTTAATGCGATCTAGTTCATCCGTCAGGAGGATAAGATCCGCCTTTTTATTCTTATGAATAATGGTTTGAATGGCTTCAAAAATAATACGATGGGCATCTGTGTAAAAGTCACTCGCCTTGACGAGGTCCAATACCCGGTCCCCTGCCTCTTCAGAGGTAAGCAAGGTCCCCAAAATAGCCTTCTCCGCTTCCGTATTCTGTGGTGGTATACGTGCGTCCATACGTTGCTCCTTTATTTGACTAATATAGGCTACCCACATGGTAGGTAGCCTATATCATATCCCTTAAACAGTCTATTATTTACCTTCCACTACATGAACCTTAATAGTAGATGTGATGGATGGGTGTACGCGAACGATGACATCATGAGTACCCAAGGTCTTAATCGCTTCTTTAATATCCAATTTCTTCTTATCCAGTTCTACCTTGTAGGCGGCCTTTACAGCATCTGCCACATCCTTAGCAGTAATAGAACCGAAGACCTTACCATTTTCCCCCATCTTAACAGGAATGGTAACTTCAACCTTTTCCAATTGCTTAGCCAAGACCTTAGCCTCGTCAGTGGCTTGAGCGGTATGGAACTCCTTGGATTCTTGTTGTTGCTTTGCATTGTTTAGGTTGGTTGCTGTTCCTTCCAAACCCAATCCCTTTTTAATGATTACATTGCGGGCATAGGCTTCTGAAAGTTCTACGATTTCACCTTTTTTACCGACTTTTTTTACATCTTCAAGCAATACTACTTTCATGCTTATTCCTCCTCTTGTAATTGCTCAATCGCTACTTGGCGAATGGTCTTTTCTAATTCTTCTGTCGTCATATGAGCCACTTGGGCACCAGCCACTGTCCGATGGCCACCACCGCCGATGGCTTCCATAACCAATTGTACATTAAGCTTGCCTTGAGAGCGAGCAGAAATACCAATAGACCCATCTGGTAGATGATAGAGGACAAAGGCCCCTTCTATCCCTTCCGTTTGGATCAAGAGATCCGCTGCCTGAGCAGATACAAGCGTCGCCTCTTGGCCCAAGGAATCTGGCGCTTCTGTAATGGCAATGCCCCCTTCCACATGAGCATTATAGAGCATTTTTGCCCGAGCCTGAACATCGCCCAAGCTGTCACGGAAGAGTTCTTTTACCAGGTCAAGGTTAGCTCCAGCCCGACGGAGGAAGGCCGCCGCTTCAAAGGTACGAGCCCCCGTTTGGATAGTGAAATTCTTCGTATCTAAGACGATACCCGCATAAAGGCCAGACGCCGTATCCTTACCCACAGGCTTATTAGAGCCGAAATACTCAATGAGTTCCGTAACCAACTCAGAGGTGGAAGATGCTGCTGGTTCTAAATAGGTCAAGAGAGTATCCTCGATGAAATCCGATGCCCGGCGATGGTGGTCAATGACAACCCGACGCTTAGACTTGGCCAAAGATTCTGGATCTGCTACTAGGCCTGGTCGATGGACATCACAAACAACCACCAAGGTATCCCGCGTAGTAAAGAGTTTAGCTTGCTCTGGTGTGATAATATAATCACGCAAATCCACATCTAAGCTATTCACTAATTTATAAATATTTTCTTGGTGATGGCTCAAAACGAGGCGCACATCCTTATTGAGAGTCCGCGCCATAAAGAGGACACCCAGGCTAGCACCGATGGCATCATAATCTTCCCGTTGATGACCCATGACCAAAATTCGATTGGACTCTTCTAACAGTTCTTGCAAAGCCTGCGCAACTACCCGAGCTCGCACGCGGGTATTCTTTTCTGCAGAGGTCGTCTTGCCACCAAAGAAGCGGTTCTGACCACCTTCATTAATGCAGACCTGGTCACCCCCACGGCCCAAGGCCAAATCGAGGGCGGCCCGTGCCTTTTCTGCTGTTGCCTTGATGGATTCAGCATCCACAGAAATCCCCACAGAGATAGTCACCGGGATTTGACGAGCTGTCGGAATAGCCCGGATTTTATCCAATAATTGGAACTTCTTTTCTTCCGCTTGGCGAAGAGCCTCACGAGAGAAGCTAAATATATAGGCGTCATCAGAGATACTACGGACAAAGCCATCGTATTGATCGACTTCTTCTACAATCAAGTTATTGATCTGAGCCCATAAATTAGTGAACTCCTTATCACTAGATCCCTTGGTCACATCCTCTAGGTTATCAATCTGAATCATCCCCGATACGGGACGAGCCTCTTCTGCCTGCAGGCGGGCCACTTCCGTAGCGGTAATGTCAGATAAATAGAAGGCCATGTGTTCCACATCGCGGTTATCCACACAACAAGAGTCCTTGGCTTCTAAATACTTGTAAACAACCCTATAATAACGACCGTCTACGTGTTCTTTCATAAAGCCTGACTTGCCCCAGACCTTATCCATGCGGAGGTGACTGAGGACAGTAGAGATATTTTGCGGTTTATCCCAATCGGCGCGAATCCAATCACGAAAAACAGAATTGGACCAGCCAATAACCCCATCCTGGTTGACCACAGCAATGGCAACTGGCAAATTTTGCAAGGCAAAATTAGAGGCCTGGGTCACTCCATGAGCCATGGAGTCAAAGGACTCAATAGCCAACCTACGGCGGTGGTGTATGGTCTTATAGTTGCCACCATAAACGGCAAGGGCAACGATAGTCGCCATAACGCCTATAAGCCAATTTAGGTAGAGGATGAGAACCAACAAAAATATCAGCAAAATGACGATGGATAACTCAAGAGTATGCCAACGACCTTTTACAAAGTTCTTCATATATATCCCCTTAGCGACGATTGTTCATACGAGCGTATAAACGTCGACGCAAATCAAATAAAATATCTACGAGCCCAAGGATAATCAAACCTTGGCTCATAAAAGTACCAATTATAATAAGGGCCAGAATTCTCAACTTAGGATCTAAACGATAGAGACCTAGAACATACCAGAAGGAGGCAATCCCCTGAACCAAGCAAAGGGCCGCGCCCAAAATGACAAGGTTAGGTACCACCCAAGCCAGTACATCTAAACTATACTTAGAGCCCCAATACTGGCCTATCCAACCTAGGACAAGCAAATAGGCAGACCATTTAGGCATTTGCCATTGGCCCACAGAAAGGAAAGGCAAAGGCCCAAAGCCAAAGCGCTTCATCCCCCAACCTGTAATCATTCGAACTAGGTAAGCATAGAAGGAGGCAATAGCGAAACCAAAGGCCAGGAAGGCTCCCTTGATAAAGTCAAAGGACTGTTTAACCTGAGAAATCATAGCACTTTGCTGTGCCGGTTCTAAGCCCATTTGACCATAGGTTTGGACCATCTCATCCTGTACCTGTGCTGATAAGTTCTGGAAGGTATCCACCATATTTACATTCATGATAGCCATGGAAAGACCTACCGTTACACCCATGCCCACCATAAAGGCCAAGGCAGGGATGACGATTTGCCGCCCATAAGACCACTTGAGGTGGAGGACCACACCGGAAGCAATCCCTAAGAAGACAAAGGGTATAGCCACCATAGACGTAGCCCACATGCCGAAGATGCCCCCTAAGAGGAGGAGGGACAAAATCCCCCCTAAGATAGCGTAACGCGCTCCCCAACGAACTCCAATAAAGCCCAATGTAGCCGGCGCTACGATAGTTCCTAAAAAGCCCAAGAAGGGAACCGTAGAGCCCAAGAGGAAGAGCACCACTACAATAGCCGTCAAAAAGGCCGTTTGTAGCATAGCCCGTGTATTTGTTTGTGTCATAATTACCTGACTATTTTAATTCCATAAAAGATAGTAAAAATGAGAGTGTATGCAAGGCTGCATACACTCTCATTATAGCATATTCCCTGTAATTTCACTGGGACTTTTATAGGCTTATACGTCTTGAATAATCGGCAAGATCATAGGACGACGGCGGGTCTTTTCATAGAAGAATTTACCCAAAGCATCCCGTACGTTTTGCTTAATAGTCGTCCAATCCTTAATCCGTTCTGCTTCACAACGGTCAATGACATCATCCACCCGCCGTTGTGCTTCATCCATAAGCTCTTCTGCATCTCGTACATAGACAAAACCACGAGAAACGAGGTCTGGACCAGATACAATTTTACCAGACCGGCGGTCCATAGCCATAACGGCGATAACCATACCTTCTTCGGCCAATTGTTGGCGGTCCCGGATAACGATATTGCCCACATCACCAACGCCCAAACCATCGACAAAGACTTGACCCGCTTGTACGCGGCCATCCTTCTTGCCAGTCTTGCCATCAAAGGCGAAGACTTGTCCGTTGTCGCCGATGAGGACTTTGTCAGGGTCTACACCCATAGCTACACCCAACTCACCGTGCTTTTTAAGCATGCGATACTCGCCATGCACAGGGATGAAGTATTCTGGGCGAACCAAGTTGAGCATAATCTTAAGTTCTTCCTGACTGGCGTGGCCAGATACGTGGATTCCCTTATCCTTACCATACACCACATTACAACCCCGGCGAAGAAGGTTATCAATGGTGCGACCTACAGCCGCTTCATTGCCAGGAATTGGCGTAGCAGAGATGATAATAGTATCGCTTGGATTGATTTCTACAGACCGGTGATTATTAACGGACATACGGGATAAACCTGCCATAGGTTCCCCTTGAGAGCCTGTCGTCAAAACCATCACTTGGTTAGGCGGAAGACGTCTCATTTCATCTTCTTCCACAATGGTACCAGCCGGTACATTGAGGTAACCCTTTTCTTCTGCAATGGCTGTTACATTGACCATAGACCGGCCCATAACAACCACCTTGCGATGGGTTTTTACAGCCGCATCGATGGCTTGTTGAATACGAGATACATTAGATGCGAATGTAGCCAAAATTACGCGGCCTTTAGCTTCGCGCACCGCTTTCATAAGAGCAGGACCTACGGTGGATTCAGACCCAGTCGTGCCTGGTTTTTCTACGTTAGTAGAGTCAGACATAAGGGCCAAAACCCCTTCATTACCCAATTCTGCAAACTTATGAAGGTCGAACATCTTGCCATCCACAGGCGTTTGGTCGATTTTAAAGTCCCCTGTATGAACCACGGTCCCCACCGGTGTGCGGAAATAAATACCACAGGAATCAGGGATGGAGTGGTTGGTTTGAATAAAACCAACGGTCATACAACCAGCCTTAATTTCGTCACCAGCGGCAATGACGTTAAGGTTCTTATTGGATACGCGATTTTCCTTGAGTTTATTTTCCATGAGGCCACATACAAGGTCAGTCGCATAGACCGGCGCATCCACCTGGCGCATAAGATAGGATAAGGCACCGATATGGTCTTCATGACCATGGGTAATACAGATAGCCCGCACCTTATCCTTATTTTCGATGAGGTAGGACATATCAGGAATAACGATATCCACACCGTGGAGATCTTCCCCAGGGAAGGCCAAACCAGCATCCAATACAACGATGTCATCTTCGTATTGGAAGACGGTCATATTTTTACCGATTTCACCGAGACCACCCAAAGGGATAATCATCAACTTACCTTTTGGATCCAACGGTTTAATTTCTGGATTCATAGGCTCTTGGGTGCGGATGTGTTGGCGATTGCGGTTACCATTTTGGCTCCCATTGCGGGAATTGCGACTAGCTCCATCAGAGCGATTATTAGAATGACTAAGACGACGCCCTTGGTTGTCAGTATTTCGGTTATTATTACGAGGGCGGCGGTTATTAGCCTTGCCTTCCCCCTCTTGCCCTTGGTCCTTAGTAGGGCGACGATGAGCCGACTTAGTTTGATGTCCTTGGCCATCAGTCCCTTGACCTTGTGGACGACGCGGACGATGATTAGCGGGACGGCGACTTTGACGGGCTTCCCCTTCTTGTGGGGCCTGTGCAGTCTTCGTCACTTGTACTTCTTGTTTTGTTTCCACGAGTTTCCTCCCATATATATTCACATAGTACTAGTCTTTGATCTCCAGCCTAAGCAGTAGGAAACAGAGGCAAATATCCGCAAGAAAACAAGAGCAGCCAGTCTTCTCAACAAAGCGTTGAGGCAGGACATATATCCTGGTCCGTTCTCTCATAGGGCTGTTCTAGCAGATTCCTTTGTCTGTTTGTTTTGTTGCTTGGCAACTATACATACTCAACCGCAAGAGCGGGAGTCTATATCCGATCTAGTGTTGAAAAAGGCGTGAGTTCCTTAATCATTTAAGTGTATTATAGCATATAGTCTTTTCTCTTTAAAAGCTCTTTCCTCTTTAAAAGTTCTTTCCCCTGAAAGCTACTCTCTTTGTACAAATAAAAAATAAGGCCCCAAAGGGGCCTTACAGGTATTTACAACTATTGGTCTATACTAATAGAACAGGAAACTACGACTAGTCAATTTATTATGTAGGACTTACCAGCCTCTTATCTATAAGGATCTATGCCTAATAGCATCCATAAAATTACGACGGTATTCGCTAGCACCCCCATTAGCAGGGTGACGGAGAGCTATAGATGGAATGCCAAAGGCCTCTAGGACACCAGCACACTTACGGCCTACGGCCAGGATAGGATTGGTCTGACTCCCTGGCAAATCATGGGCCATCCGGGCTCCCTCTTTCATAGGGTAGGAAGCCCCCTCCTGGTAAAGGGCCGCACATGTCTGGTGAAGGTCTAACAGATCCTTCATATAACCCCAACCAATGGTCAACTCCCCTTCAGAAGGGGTTCGATTGGTTAGCGCTGCCTTGGACTTATGAGGGTGGAAGGGGAACATATTCCACAAGATAGAATCGTAAGTATTCATTCCCGCCTCAACCATGGCTGACCATACCACCGTATCGGTGGGTTCATTAAAACCCTTGTCCTTTTGGGTCCCCTTAGCTATATGGGGAGACGCTGCATCCGATGTACGCCACAATTGTAAAGGCGCCACTGCCGATGACTCAATTGCATGATGATAACCCAAGAGCATTCGTTCACAGGTGATGGCAATCCCCGTAAAGCGGCCCCCTTGATAACCCACAGCTTCCGCTACAATCATATGAGAAGCTCTCCCTATACGGGGCAAGAGGTAGGCCATAAAATTCTGTCGCCGTTTCTTAGGGGCATCCGCTATATCATAATCAGGATCTTGATCCCGCCAGGGATTAAAGACCATAGGGCCTGAAAAGGAAAGGAGCTTTTCTAAATAGCTTGCCACCCCTTGGCGAATCCGTGGATCAAAGGAATCCACGAAGGCCTCAAAGTCTCTTTCTTGTTGCGCATCTAATGTTGCTGGATCAAATAACACAAAAACCTCACTTATATCCATTCGATTTATCGATTAACATAAATAGTTGTCCTATCCAAGACCTCCTGTACCTTCACATAGGGAGCCAAAGGAGATTGGGCAAAATTCGTTTCTTCAGTCTTGGGAACAAAGATCATAACCGACTCCCCTGCAGCCAGTTTGGGAGCCAAATCAGCTTGATCAATCTGTGCCATCTTATACTTACCTTCCCAGGCTTCAGACCGCTTAGAGTCCGCCGGCCCCTTAATCTTAACCAAGGACTTGCCCGTGTAATAATCCAAGGAAGTCGCATAGGCATTATAGTAATAGAGATGGCGATCTGTCCCTTCTACGGTTTCCAAAAGGCCCGTAGAAGACCGCTGATGAATAAGGGGAACTAGTCCCTCAGTAATGACGACAGAAGAAATAACCATGGTCCCTACAGCCACCAAAACCGGTATGACGTAACGATTGCGACGTAGGTGGTAGTGGATAAGACCTAGGCCAAAGAGGGCTACAAAGATATAAAGTAGGTACCAGAAGCCCCAATGGAGGAAGCGAGTTCCCACCCCATAGGCTAACCATAAGAGGAGGGCCGGCAAGATGAGCCACCACTCCAAGTGCTTAGAACTGCCCGGCTTGAAAGCCTGTACCAAGCCCACAGCCGCGATGACGGAAAAAGGAATTATACTGATAAAGGTATAGGTTGGATACTTAGTGGCCATACAGCTGTAAAAGACCACTGTCCCTAATCCCATAATCAGGCAGTAAACGCAGGCAGGCGTCCGGGCTTTCACACTCTTATAAAGGCCATAAATAAAGACCCCTGTCCAAGGCATCATAGCCCCCAATGTCAAGGCAATATAGTACCACCACACATTATTCTCAGGGTGTTCAGACTGGGTAGCTCGAGTTACATTATTGAGTCCCAAGAAACCATTGAGGAAGTCCATACCGTGAGTCAGGTACATATAGAGGTACCAAGGCCCTGCCACCAAAACAAAGGCCACGAGGCCCTGCCAGGAAAAGAGTCGCTTTAGCATGGTCCAAGATCGCATATAAGCCACGAAAACAAGGAGCAGAAGGCCTGGCAAAACAAGGGCCACAGGCCCCTTAGTAAGGACGCCTAAGCCCGCAAACACATAGGCCAAGACCATAGCCCTAGTCGAGTCTTGGGTTAGGCCTCGGTAGGCATACCCCCAGGTTCCCACAGTCGTGAAGAGGAGGATCATATCCGTTACGATCCCATGAGCAACTGGCCAGAAGAGAAGAGACGTTCCCATGATAGCCGCTGCAGATAAGGATATAATCCGTCGTTTGGTATCGGTCCGCATCATTTGGTAAAGAAGAGCTATAGAAGCAGCTCCCATGATCCCCGACGGCATACGGGCAGCCCAATCAGCAAAGCCAAAGACCTTAAAGGACAAGGCCAAGAGCCAGTAAACCATGATGGGCTTGTCGTACCAATAGTGCCCATAAATTTGCGGCGACAGCCAATCGCCAGTCACTACCATCTCCTTTGCTGTCAGGGCATAGTTAGACTCTACAGGGTCCGTAATGGGTAGCCAAGGATTACCCACCATAAAGAATAGGAGGGCTATGATAAAGAGAACGATGGTCGTCTTATGCAAGCGCATAATGAGTCAGCCTCCTACCTTTTATTCCGCCAATAACGGATGCCAAAAAAGGCAGCCAGAACAAGAAATACTACTACAACCACTTCGAGGAAGATATGGTTATATTGGATTAAATCTTCCCAATGGGCCCCTAAGATATGGCCTAGGTAAACTAAAAGAATGGTCCAAGGAACCGTGCCTAGAATGGTCCATACGATAAAAGGCACCATAGGGTAGCGGGCCATGCCAGCAGGGAAGGAAATAAAAGTCCTCACCCCTGGCAAAAGGCGACCAATAAAGACCGCTAGCCCACCATACTTGTTGAAAAGCTTCTCCGCCATATCGAACTTTTTCTCGTTGAAGAAGATGTACTTACCGTACTTTAAGAGAAGAGGACGACCCCCGTATTCCCCCATCCAGTAGGAAATGATAGACCCTACCACACCTGCTGCAATCCCCACAATCATAGTGGTATGCATATCAAAAATTCCTTGGGCGATAAGATAGCCTGCAAAACCTAAAATAACCTCAGACGGAATTGGTATATTAGCATTCTCCAAAACCATACATATAAACATGGCCAAGTAGCCATACGTTTCCATAAAGTGAATAAGGTATTCCAAAATTTTTCTCCTTATTGTTACCTGTACTCTTTATATTTTATCATAGACAGCCCTAAATCTAAGAGGAATTTAACCCTCCTACAGAGAAAACATGAGGAAAACAAATATCCTCATAGTCCAAAAGAAACCCTCTTACAAGTCTCCATAATAAGCTACACTCCTCATATAAGAGGACTGAGACTAAGACTCGTAAGAGGGTTTCTATCCGATCCACCTAAGTATATCCTTTGTATGTCAGGTTATATCCTATATTCATATTATAGGCCGAAGGCCTCTTTAGCAGCCTGGCCTGCATGAGCAAAATCATCTTGGTTGGGATGACCTGCACCTGCAGCCCAAAGCTGAATCCGTTCGGCAGATGGAGCATGAGGGTTATCAGCTTTGTTAGGCATGTTCTTAAACCGTTCTAAGATAGCTGGGTCAATCTTGCCTTGGCACATAAAGTGACCCAAGATTTGATTCTCTTCTTCTACATGGCTTTGGGCCTTGGCAAAGGCCCGTTGACCATGTTCAGAATCAGGATAGGCCCCTAGGGTGCCAAAGAGGAAGACCTTCTTACCGGATAAACTGGCCATAAATTCTCGCGCCTCCGCATTGGCATCGGCCCGGTCCACCCAATAGCCAAAGGCGATACCATCGTAAGAAGACAAGTCAGGCTTATCAGAAACCGAGAAAACAGGCGCCCCCAAAGCTGTGGCTATAGCTTCACCTACAGCTTTCGTATTACCAGTTCGAGAAGAATAAACAACAGCTATATTCATGGTAGTCCCCCTTCACATTCAAAACTATGCTCCTATTATACACGCTCTAGGGCCCCTGTCCGTAGCCTATGTCACAAAGAAAGGACACCTAGCTTAGCTAGGTGTCCTTTTATAGTTCCAAGAATCCCCAAGGGATTCCCAGATAATCGATCTTAGCGAACGAATTTTTCTACAGCTGCAGTAGAAGTCAAGTGACGGGATGGCATACCCATTTCTTCAGGAGAGATGCCGAGTGCCAAACCAATCAATTGGCTCATGTGCAAGATAGGCATATCTTTATGCAAGGCTACTGTCTTTTTAGCTTCTTCTTGGAACATATCCAATTGCATTTGACACAATGGGCATGGCGTTACTACGCAATCAGCGCCTTCTTTTTCAGCATCAGCATTGATGGAGCCAGTCATTTGCATAACGGAGTCATGCGCTGGGTACACAGCATGGAAGCCGCAGCAATCAACTTTACGGGAGAAGTCGATTGGTGTAGCACCGATAGCGGAAATGATATCAGCCAAGGAAGAAGGGATTTGATAGTCTTCGAAGCCCAATTCAGCTTGTGGCCGCAAGATATGGCAGCCATAAAACTCAGCTACGCGAAGGCCAGTCAAAGGTTTTACTACTTTTGCTTTGAGGTTGTCGAGACCGTAATCGCGAATCAATACCCAAAGGAAGTGAGTTACATCGGATGTACCCTTATATTCTTTGCCGATTTTAGCGAGTTTAGCATTAGTCGCATCTTTTTTAGCTTGATTATTATCAAGCTCGTGCTTAGCTTCTGTGAGCATCAAAGTACAGGTATTACATACAGTGAGTACATCAAGGCCCATTTCTTCAGCCAAGGCGAGGTTACGAGCGTTAGTAGCCAAGGTAACTTCTGGTTCGATGTCTTGTACGTGGGATGCGCCACAGCAAGTCCAACCGTCGATTTCTTGAATATCAATGCCCAATTTTTTAGCAACAGCTACCGTTGCCAAGTAGTCTTCTTTTGCTGCAGATTCAAGTACGCAGCCAGGGAAAAATGCGTATTTCTTACTCATTATTTGTTTGCCTCCTCTTCAGCAGCTTTGATGATAGTGCGAACACCATCGATACCATTCACTGGTTTTTGTGGTACTACCAATTCGAATGGATTGATCTTGCTGTGTTTCCACAAGCGAAGAGCATAGAATGCTTGTTTTGCAGAATCTACTACGCCGTCAGATTTCAAGGACATGGAAACTTCTTTTAAGCGACCAGTTTTCATGAGGTCTTCTTTGAAAGCTACTGCATGGCGAGTGCCTTTAGAGCCAGTCAAGCCATTACGAGTTGCTTCTTTGCGGAGGTTGGAAATGTCCATAGCAGGTTTCAAGTGTTTAGGACAACGGGAGATACAGTTCATGCAGTGAACGCATTTCCACATTTGTTCAAAGGCTGGTTTAATGTGAGCCATTTCGTTGTCATCGCGGGAATCAAGTACGAAACGATTAGCTTTTGTGAATACGAATGGTTCGAGGAAGTCATCTTGACGAGCTGTCAATTTAGAACATTCAGATGCACAGCAGCCGCAGAGAATACATTCTGTACCAGCGACGAATTTTTTGAAATCTGCAGGCGTTTGACGAACTTCGCCATTCTTGAACTCTTCCTTAAGGAAAATCCAAGGAGCTACAGTGCGAAGACGGTCAACCTTAGCTTCCCAGTCAACAACGAGGTCGCGGATTACGCGGAAGTTACCGATTGGAGCGATTTCGATTTCATCGGAACCGAAACGTTCTGTTACTTCGTCGATTTTAGCTTCACAACCAAGCATTGCTTCACCATTAACCTTGATGGAGCAAGCACCGCAAACTGCGGAACGGCAAGCCGCCAAGAAGGTCAATGTAGGATCTTGATTGTCTTTAATGTTTTGAAGGCCCCAGAGGATTGTACGGTCAGCTTCATAGTCAAAGGTAAAGGACTGTACATAAGAACGGCCTTGGTTGTAGCGGTGGATATGATAAGTAATTTGTCTCATCTCTTAGTACTTCCTTTCTTGTGGTTCGTATTTAGTGAACACAACAGGACGTGTGCTCATTTCATATTGACCATTAGCGCCCAATTTTTGAATGGAGTGAACGAGGTAGTTAACATCGTCACGTTTATCAAAGTCATCACGAGTGTGAGCGCCACGGGATTCTTTACGCCAGAGGGCACCGGATACGATAGCTTTCGCTACAGTCAACATGGAGCCGATTTCTACGTAGTTTACGAAAGCCATGTTGTAAGTACGTTCTGTATCACCTACATAGCAAGTCTTGTAATCTTCGATGAGTTTGTTAACTTCTTCCAAAGCTTGAGACATAAGTTCTTCAGTACGGAAGATACCGCATTTATTCCACATAGCGTTAGCCAATGCATCGCGGATTTCAGTAACAGGGCGACCACCTTGACGGTTCGTTACTTCAGTAAATGTATCTTCCCAACGTTGACGAGCTGCTTCGATTTCAGCATCGCAGTTTATTTGGTCATGGGATTCAGCATAGTCAGCGGCACCAGCACCAGAAACGCGGCCGAACACAACGCCATCAGCCAAGGAGTTACCACCCAAACGGTTAGCACCGTGGATGGAGATACAGGAACATTCGCCAGCAGCGAAGAGACCTGGAATTTCAGTAGCACAAGTCTTGTAGTCGACTACGTCGATACCACCCATGATGTAGTGAGTTGTAGGACGAATTGGTACAGGTTCTACCAATGGATCGCAATGTTCAAAGGACATAGCAAGGTCGCGGATACCATGAAGTTTTTCGATGATAACTTCAGGGCCCAAGTGACGAAGGTCAGCTACTACATATGCGTTAAGACCAGAACCGAAACCACGACCTGCAGCGATTTCATCTTCGATTGCTTTCGCTACAACGTCACGGGATGCCAATTCCATTTTGTTAGGCGCATATTTTTTCATGAACCGTTCGCCGTCTTTATTGAGGAGGTAACCACCTTCACCACGAACCGCTTCGGACATGAGAATACCAGTTTTACCAAGACCTGTTGGATGGAATTGAACCATTTCCATATCTTTAAGGCCACAACCAGCACGGAATGCTGCTGCCATACCATCGCCTGTGGAAAGGAATGGGTTAGTTGTACGAGTCCAGAAGATACGACCAGAACCACCAGTAGCCATAACAATCGCTTTAGCTTTGATTGTTTCTACACGGCCTTCCTTCATGTTCCAGATAACTGCACCACCGAGAACACCATCTTTAACGACGAGGTCCAAGAGATACCATTCTTGCAAGAAGTGAACGTTTTCTTTCAAGCATTGTTCGTAAGTGGTGTGCAAGATTACATGGCCAGTTTTATCGGCAGAGTAGCAAGTACGTGGGTAAGATTGACCACCGAAGTTACGTTGCGCAATCTTGTTTTCATCTGTACGGGAGAATGGAGCGCCCATATGGTCCATTTCCAAAATGCCTTCTGGGCATTTAGAGCAGAAGAATTCGATAGCATCTTGGTCACCAAGATAGTCGGAACCCTTAACGGTATCAAATGTATGTGTTTCAACAGAGTCTTCAGCTGCTACATTTTTCAAAGCACCGTTAACACCGCCTTGTGCCATTGCTGTGGCAGAACGGGTTGGGAAAATTTTAGTGATAAGAGCCACTTTCAAGCCCTTACGGCGACCAACTTCGAGAGCTGCACGCATGCCTGCGCCACCGCTACCTACTACTAGAACATCAAATTGTTCCATAATAACCTCCTCATAAAACCTACTATGATTTAGCGTGTCATGTCCCTGAGGGCTGCACACTATCGTATAGTCTACAATGCATTATCCCTTATCAAGAGGCCTTTGTCTAAGCACAATTTGTAATAGTAAAATGCCTGCAAATTATACTGAACATAATTATCAATAAGGTCTCTGCAAAGATTTTAAAGACTCGGTAAGCCCCACAAAAGTGTCCCTATAGGGTAGACTATGTGACGAAACTCACAATGATACTTTTTAAATCACCTCTTATCCTATTTTTCCCCTAAAGGAAATCTGCCATTCATGACTACCAAACTCTGTTTGTTTATTTTAATAATGAAAAATGATTTCATTAAAAAATTTATTCATTTTTTATTTTTTATGAAGAAGATTTTCATCGATTTCTCACTATCTTCATGTAAACTGAATGAGAATTATAAATAGTTCTTCATGTTTCTGTTTTTATGGTTAGCTCCCATGATTCTACACTTTAGAATGAGGAGATTCATATAAGCTACCCACAGATCTATCAGAAGGATATAAATTGCATATATTGTAATTACTATAAGGAGATTAAAGCCATGAAAATACTCTTAGTAGAAGACGAAGAAATGTTAAATTCTATTACTGCCAAATATCTTCGTGCAGAAGATATGGTAGTTGACACCTGCCTCAACGGTGAAGAAGCCCTAGAAACTCTTTCCCACTCCACCTATGACGTGGTAGTTATGGACATCATGATGCCTGTTATGGATGGCATCACGGCCCTCAAAAAAATCCGAGAACGAGAAATCACTACACCAATCCTCTTGCTCACAGCGAAGGATACCGTTCAAGACAAAGTAAATGGTCTTAATGCCGGTGCTGATGACTACTTGGCTAAACCATTTGAATTCGAAGAACTCATCGCTCGTATTTACGCCTTAGGACGTCGCTCTGCTGGTGCCGTATCTAACGATCTCGTAGTAGGGCCTGTAACCATCAACGTAGCATCTCGCACCGTCAAAGTGAACGGTGTAGATGTAACCTTGACCCAAAAAGAATTCAACCTTCTTTATTTCCTCGCTTCCAATGAAAACGTAGTAGTATCTCGCCAACAAATCCTCGACTATGTATGGGACTATGACTATGCACCTGCATCTAACTTAATTGATGTATACATCAAAGATTTACGGAAAAAAATTGATGCTTCCAGCGATGATAAACTCATTCAAACAGTACGCGGGGTAGGCTATGTCTTCCGAGTTCCAGAACAACACTAATCCAACAAATGATGCGGCTGGGACCCCTCGTCTTTTTGACCGTTGGTCCCTGACCTTTAAGATTATCGCTTGGTATACCATTTTTCTTTCGGCCGTGCTCATTCTCTTATCAATCTTTATTTTCCAATTTACCCAACGTTGGGAAAGTAATGAACTCAATACCCGTCTAGAGTCCACCGCTGTTACCATGGCCGATAATCTCACTCAATTCCAACCCTACCAAAAGGGGGCCTTCTATATTCTTTACTCCCAAGAAGGTCTCATCCTGAAAGGGGCACTTCCTGATGGTTTCCCTAAACAAACCATCATGTCTCCTAACAAGATTGCTGAAATCACCATCAACGATATGACCTATTATTATTACGATACGCCAACTCATGATGGTGCCTTCAACGGTTGGATTAGAGGGATCGCACCCATCCGTAATGTAAATAGTCGGACTGCCAATATGCTCTATACCCTCCTCTTTGGAGGGATTGCCTTCTTAATCATCGCTACCTTGGGTGGCTACTTACTTATCAAGCGATCCTTAAAGCCAGTTCGGGATATTACCAAAACAGCAGCAGAAATTACCAATTCCAGAAACTTGTCTCGCCGTATTCCTGCTGCGGGCTCTGGGGATGATGAATTATCTGAATTGACCATCACGCTCAACAAGATGTTCAAGGCCCTAGATGATTCTTCCACCCGAGAACGGCAATTTTCCTCTGATGTATCCCACGAATTACGGACGCCAATTGCCGTCATTAAGGCAGAGGCAGACTTCGGTCGCAAGCACATCAAAGATATGAGCGAGGCTAAAGAAGCCTTTACCAACATCTATCAAAAGAGTCGCTTTATGACCGACCTCATCTCTCAGCTCTTAGATCTGGCCCGCTTAGACCAATTTGATAGCCTAGCTAAGCAAGAAATCAACCTCTCCGCCATGCTCCACACCATAGCTCATGACTATGAGCGGCTAAGCGAAGAGAACCACATCAAATTTTCTGCTAACATAGCTGATAACATCTGCTTAACATGCCATCCAGCAGCCCTCCAACGGGCCATTGGCAACTTCTTGGATAACGCCTTTAAGTTTACTCATTCCCAAGTAAAACTTAAGACCTATCGCTTGCACGGTGCCGTGGTTATCTCTGTAGAAGATGACGGTCCTGGCATACCAGAAGAGGCCCTTCCTAAGATTTGGAACCGCCTTTACCAAACGGATGCCTCCCGATCTCACAAGAAAAACAAGGGCGTTGGCCTGGGTCTTTACTTTGTACGCCGTGTGGCCCAACTCCATAAGGCTGCTGTAGATGTACAAAGCACACCTAATGTAAAAACCACCTTCTCCTTGGTCATTCCCTTAGACCAAGAATCATAAGAACATACCCCCACCTAAATAAAAATAGGGCTAGGACATAGACGTCCTAGCCCTATTTTTTATTACAAAGGAATTAGATTCTAGACAAAATTACGCTACTCTACTACATATGCGCTAACTTTACCCATGTCTATATTCAATCTTATAGGTGATCGATTGGTGCACCGTAGAAATATTCCACATCGTGACTGGATTCAACGGTCATATCTAAGCGATGAACCTTACCTAGCATCTTAGACCGCGCATAAGAATGACTATCATCGCTATGTTGGCCCCCAAAGTAAGCGAATTTGGACTTACCAAGAGTGTATTTAAGTTCTACATAGATACCACTAGCCATATACTTCTTCTTGTCATAGCCCAAATCCAAGGATAGGCTAGGGGTCAACTGCATTTCAGAGCCAAACCTAAGTCCCCGATAAGAGCTACTTCCATGAGTCCCAAACAAAGGCCCCCCTTGACCATTATAGAAGTATTCTTGACCATGACTGCCACTAGTCCCCTTCCAGGCATAAGCATTGGCATAAAGGCGGGCCCAGCGAGCATTCTTGAAGGTTCGTGCATAGCCCACATCATAACCAGAAAGCGCTCGATTCATATCATAGCTATTATAATTTTCATAAGGAATTGTATTCCACGTAGGATATCCATCTGGAAGACCATTAGGGTACAATTCAGGTGTATACAACCGTGATAAATCGGTCGTTCCTCCCATGGTTTTTACAAAATCGCTGGTTCCTAACCCCTTATAAATATTGGTATAAAATTCATTATGGCCTACCACATACTCAAGACCACCGGAAACACGCTTATAACTATCTTTAAAGGACCGGTCTACGAAGGCATTGACACCTACATAGGCATTGTCACCCCTGCTCATATGGCGATACCCTAAGCCTAAGGAACCTACGCCACCAAGACTTTCAGAACTTGTAGAATCAGTATTTTGTTGTACATAATAGTTAAACCCATAAGGGCCTAGTCGAAATTCTGGTAATAGATACCCTCGTACGCTTTGGGATCTAATAAACTGTCCCCCACGACCCAATTTGCCTTGTAGAAAGACTACACTTTTGGAGTTCTCATCATAGTGACCAATGGGTTGTAATGTTTCTATATAGGCCTTATTAACTCCCTTTTTAGTATTTTGGCTAGATACATCACGCCGTTCTGTATGCGAAGCATTATATTGCCAACTATAATTATTGGCAGACGATTCATTGGCACCCGGTTTTCCGGCCTCCCAAGAGATACCTATATCTGTTCGATCAAGCCAAGTAGACGTATGGGGCTTTTGACTGTTAGCACCACCATTACCTACGTTTGTATCCGAAACTTCATTAGCAAAGGCCATACTTTGAAGGCCACAGGCCAGAGTCCCCAACACAAGAACTTTGCACACCAATTTATTGTTCATATGCCACTCTCCTTTTTACACACCTCAAGAAGGGTCTGAGACCCTTTCATTAGACACTCATTATAGCTAAATCAACTACTACAGTCAACAGAATCTTTCATCATGTCATCTATTATTTTTATATATAAAATAGTACTTTGTATACAGATAAAACTCTTATTACTTTCCCCATCATAAGTTATATGCTAATAATCCCATCTCACTATGTATAGAAAAGAAAACCGCAAGCTCAGGCTTGCGGTTTTCTTATAAGGGGAGTGTTAAGTGTATACTCTAGTGAAACATATTGAGTAGAACAGAGTTCTAATGGGAGAAAATATGTTGACCCATAGGGTCTATCACTTATACATGAATAGTATACAAGTGTTCTATGAGCCACTGGTGAATCTATAATAAATTGATTATAAAATTGAGAATAGCCCTAATCAAATTCACCTACACAGCCAGCTAATGCAAGCTCTTACCTCTATTATAGGTAAGTCTCTTACCACCATTCATTGATATAGGTCTTTTGTTTTGGCCAATAGGTATCCAAGACATCCAATAGGCCTTCACCGGCCGCTAAGCGATCTTCAAAGGCTAGTTCTTCAGCCGACATAGCCCCCATGAGGAGGAGAGACAAGGCCCCTACATCCATGGATACATCTACCAACTGGCTATTAGGGTCATGGGAAAGCTTATCCACCAGAACCTGGCCGGAGTAGGCCACGGTAATTCGATACACGCCTTGGTTCCACGGACACATAGGGTCATCTAGGGCTAGGGTAAATTCTCGCTCCACTTGGTCTGGAGACTGCCCTATTTGGGCTAGCATATCTTCAGATCCTGGAATAGATTCCAAGAAGGATTGGCCTCCAATAGCTTCTAAGGCCCCTTTGGCATCTACTACCCGAGCCATCATAAATGGCATGGTGGTATGACCCGTCTTTCCATCTGGGACGAGGCGGAAACCTTGATCTTGGAAGCCCTCATTCCAACGGACGCTAGACCCTTGAGACCGGTGATTATAAAGATAGTTAAGGAGGGCTCCCTGCCCTCGACGAGTGGTATAAATGAATTCGGATACCATAATTTCCGGCTGCCCTAGGCGATAGGCCATATACCCTTCTACTTGCCCCTCATCATTGCGAGCGATGGCCACATGGACCCCTTCTGCGAAGAAGGATTCCAAAAGTCGCTTCCATTCTTTTGGTCCCCGTAAGGCATAGCCTGATAAGCCAGCTGTATAGGACTCATAAACAGGGGCCAACCAAGTCCATTGATCTACAGAATTGATTAAACCAAAGTGGAGGCTTCGATCAGTTAACGGTCGCAAATCCTCTAGGGACATAGTCTGTACCCATTGGTGGCAGTAGAGTTCCCAACCATACTGTTGATAGAACCCCGCCTTAGATGGCATAAGGATGGTCATAACCTGACCTCGTTGCCGCAACTCTTCCAAGGATGCCTTGAGCAAACGCCCCCCTACACCACCTCGACGGGCCGCTGGATGAGTGGCCACTCCGACCATATACGATGTTGGTAAGACCCGGTCCCGTACCACCAAATCATATTGGCGGAGGTGTACAGTGGAAAGAACTTGGTCTTCTTCTAGGCCCACTATAGTATTTTCAGGCTCATAGCAAGATCCAAAATAGTATTGGAAAAAGGGATCTTCCTTGGGTTCAAAGCAGTAGGCCCAAAGGGATTCTACAGCCTCCCGATCGGCTTCTTGGGCGATTCTAAATTCCATGATTCCTCCTCAGCCTCCAGCCTAGCTGGGGCCATATAGAAAAAAGCGAGCACCCGGTGCTCGCTTTCAGATTATTTACCACCTGTCGCATTATCCTCAGGATTAGCATAAACAGCGTCGTATTTTTCAGCAAAGTGGTCCGGATTATAAGACTCCTTAGCTTGGCGAAGGCCTGGCAAGCCCATATCTTCTTCACGGTTAACGAATTCCGTATCCCCGAAGGTGTGACGGATAAATTCATTATTAATAGCCTGGTAAAGGCCACGAATATCAGGGTTAGCCTTTTCGATATGAATGAGTGCAATTTTCTCGTTGATAAGTTCCCCAATGGAGAAGGCTTCTACCCGCCCGAAGAGCTTAATCGCGCCACCCTTAAGGCCCAATTCATCCCAATGGTCAAAGAGGAGGTTGATAGCCACCAATTCATCCTCAATGCCTTCTTCATGATGAGTTTCCACCCATTCCGCCGCGGTCTTACGACACTCGTCAAAGAGGTCCGGCGTAATTGGCAAGTATTCATAGTTGGAATATTGCATGCGGAACTGGTTAAGATGGTTCTTCTTTTGACGGAACTTCTTACCGGACAAATTAATAAGATCAGATGTCTTATAAATGTACTCCCAATTGTCTCGGTCCTCTGTAAAAGCATAGCGCCCAGGGCAGAGGGTTTCCATCCGCTCTTTTACTTCCTTGGAAATCCCCTTAAAAGAGAAGGGAAGGCCCTTGTGGAGGAACCATTCCTTGGCGCGGAGCAAGCCGTCTAGGAACTTAGCATCCTTACCGGCAAATGGTGGCAAGAGGAAGGTATCCCGTTTACCGCCCCCTTGAATGTAGAGGACTCCATTTTCTTCAGCCCAGGAGATGCCATAGGCATCTTGCCACATGTAGAGGGTGGTAAAGCAGTTATCCGATGCCTCATAGTGATGCAAGCTGAAATATTTATCGATAATTTTTTTATCTTCTAATTCAAAGCGTTTAAATTCTAAAATTGTAATCGCCTCCTCGTTTCTAATTTATTCTTTAATCTTGACCGATTGGCCGAGTTCGTAAGTTCCAGATGATGTAATGACAGCTTCCCCTTCAGAGATACCCGACAAGACTGGCGCATAGCCATCTGTCGCCTCCCCGACGGATACAACCCGCACATCTACGGTATTGTCCTTGGTCACAACATAGACAAACTTGCCATCATCATTTTCATGGACAGCTTGTTCCGGTATGGAAAGGATGGGAGCTACTGCGTCAGACCCAATAAAGAGAGGGTAAAATTCCCCTGCCTTGATGAGGCCTTGACTGTTATCAAAGGTAGCCTTTACCAAGACCGCTGGTGTCCCATCGGCTGCACTGGTATCTACATAGGTCAATTCCCCTGGAATCGTTGTATCACCTACCACCAGGTGAACCTTGATAGTTTGCTTAGCTTCTGGTGTAGCCAAGACCTTGGCTACCGCTTGTGGCAGACTCAAAGAGGCAACGACTGGTGTCGCTTGAGAGATTAACATGAATGGCCGCCCTTGGATGGCCACCTTCCGGTCTTCGTTATAGATAGTTGTCACGATCCCTGCTATAGGGGCTTTAATTTGAGCATTAGCCAGGTCTGCTTGGACTTTACTCATAGCGGCTTCAATCCCCGCTATATTGGAAGCACCACCAGAAGAGGCTACGGTCGTCGTTTGGGCACTAGCCCGAGAGGCTATGCGGTCGTATTCCTTCTGGGTAATAATCCCTGCAGATAACATAGATTGTGCCTGTGCTAATTGGCCGCTAGACACGGCTGCTGGTGTAGTGGTAGTCGTAGAATAGGAACTAGTTTGTGCCTCATTGAGCTTGGCCTGCAAGGAGGACAATTGAGCCTGCAAGCTAGATGTATCCAAGATGGCTACCACTTGCCCTGCTTGGACCGTGTCTCCCACCTTAACCGTAAACTGCGCCACCTGACCACCCACCTCTGGTTGAATGGTGGCCTTATTAAGAGCTGCTACATTGGCATCCGCTTGGATAGCTATAGGTAATTCCTTCTCTTGTACCTTTTCTACGGTGACTGTGGAAGATCCACAGCCAGCAAGGCCGAAGATAAGGGCTACTAAGATGATGATCATACCGATAATAGCAAGTAAGCGGGTCGCGGATATTTCAATTTTCATATGCTTATACCTACCCTGTAATATCTAGTAACACTTTATTTTACCATATTCTACCCCTAGCCACCTGTGAATTTGATGACAGGCAACATGTCAGAATAACTATGAGGGACGAACTTCCAATATACAGAAAGCCTGCTTATTTTACCAAAGCTTCGAAATCAGAACGGCCGTGGAACCGGGCAAAGTGATCCTGGCTAGCAGCTGCTTGCTTAACCGCAGGATTAGTGTCGATGGCCTTCTTAAGCCAAGTCATAGCCTCTTGATCCTGCCCCCGGTCAGCGTAAATGGTGGCTACCCCATAGAGAGACCAAGTATTATTAGGATCATCCTTGAGGACCTTATCGAACCAGTCTTTAGCTTGATCTAGTTGACCACCCAACTTGTAAACCATAGCTGTATTGTAGTAATTAGCCACATTGTGAGGATTTAGATCATAGGCCTTCTTAACATTTTCTAGGCCCCCTTCTACATCCCCATTCAAGGCCTGGCAAAGGCCCTTTACGGAATAGGCATAATCATTGTCGCTATCCGCCTGAATAACCCGGTCTGCTTCCTTGATGGCCCCCTTATAATCACCCGCATTCATTGTAGCAATAGCGCCAGCCATATCCTGCATATGGTGTTCAGCCTTATCCTTGCTATCCTCTTGACTAGCTTGACCTGACTTATCTGCCTTAATTTGTTTGGCTGCATCCTTATTCATGCCAGCCAAAAAGCCACAGCCAGAACTGGTTGCAAAAATACCCACTAAAGCTAATGTGGTCAAGAGTTTCTTATTCATAATTACCTTCCTTTATCTACTACATATACCCTACTATACCACAAAGGGAGAGCTCACGCCTGTGAGCTCTCCCTTTTGAATGCACTATTTAATTAAGGTCTCTATGCTAAGTGAAAACTAAATCTCCAATTATTTAGCATATTTATCAGCAAAGGCCTTTTCTTCCGCATCATGTTGGCTGAGCCCTTCAGCGACATACTTGGCAATAGCTGCTTGCATTTCTTCATATGCCACAGGTACTACCTTAGTAAAGCGGTTTTTGAAGGTTTCCCAGTTATCCAAGATATGACGACCCTTTAAGGAATTAGTGTGGAGAACGTGTTGTTCTACCAATTCCTTAATACGATCGATGTCGCTTTCATTAGCAGGGCGGCATTCTATCAAACCAGTGTTACAATAGCGTTCATCGAAATCTAAGAGGTACGCATAGCCACCGGACATACCAGCTGCAAAGTTACGGCCTGTAGGTCCCAAGATGAGGACTTCCCCACCAGTCATGTATTCACACCCGTGGTCGCCCACACCTTCTACAACAGCAGTGATCCCAGAATTACGAACGGCAAAGCGCTCACCTGCTAGGCCATTGATATAGGCCGCACCGGAGGTTGCTCCATAAAAAGCTACATTGCCGATAAGGATGTTCTTATCTGCATCAAAGGTAGCTTCGTGAGGAGGGAATACGGAAATAATCCCACCGGATAAACCCTTACCGATGTAGTCATTCGCATCCCCTTCTAGGGTCAAGGTCATGCCCTTAGGGATGAAAGCACCGAAGGATTGGCCTGCATTACCTACGAAGGATAACTTGATTGTATTTTCAGGAAGGCCTTCCTCACCATACTTGCGGGTGACCTCAGAACCCACCAAGGTTCCCACAACGCGGTTGCGGTTATTGATAGCCAACTTAGCGCGGATTGGCTTTTTATCTTCAATAGCCGGACGGCACATACGGAGCAATTTGGAAAGATCTAAGCCACGTTCCAATTCATGGTCTTGTTCCCGGCTATGAATATGACCTACAGATGCGTCTGTGTATGGCTTGAAGAGGATTCGCTTCAAGTCTACCCGGGATAACTTGTAGTTATCACCTTGGGATTTAGGGCGAATGAGATCAACGCGACCAACCAATTCCGCTACGGAACGGATGCCTAAGCGAGCCATGATTTCACGGAGTTCACGAGCGATGAAGAGGAACAGGTTTTCCACGTATTCAGGCTTACCGGAGAAGCGAGCCCGGAGCTTTTCATCCTGAGTGGCTACCCCGTAAGGACAGGTATTAAGGTTACATACGCGAGCCATCTTACAGCCTACAGCCACCAATGGAAGCGTACCGAAACCAAAGTATTCAGCCCCCAACATAGCGGCTACAGCTACGTCGAAACCAGTCATCAACTTGGAATCAACTTCCAATTGGATACGGTCACGTAAGCGATTGAGCATCAAGGTTTGATGGACTTCAGAGAGACCCAATTCCCAAGGCACACCAGCATGTTTGATGGAGGTCCGACCAGCGGCCCCTGTCCCCCCGTCATAGCCGGAGATGAGGATGTTGTCAGCCTTAGCCTTAGCTACACCGGCAGCGATGGTACCAACCCCTGCTTCCGCACATAGTTTTACGGACACGCGGGCATGACGGTTGACATTCTTAAGGTCATGAATGAGTTCCGCCAAATCTTCGATGGAGTAGATATCATGATGTGGTGGAGGAGATACTAATTCAACACCTGGTGTGGAGTGACGGGCATGGGCGATATCTGGAGATACCTTACGGCCTGGCAATTGGCCCCCTTCCCCTGGCTTAGCCCCTTGGGCACACTTAATTTGCAATTCTTGAGCATGAATCAAGTAGTCTGCTGTGACCCCAAAACGACCAGATGCTACCTGTTTTACCTCAGAGTTCATGGAGTCACCATTAGGCAACGGCACAAAGCGAGATGCATCTTCCCCGCCTTCACCTGAGTTGGATGTACAGCCCAAGCGATTCATAGCGATAGCGATGGTTTCATGGGCTTCCTTAGAGATGGCCCCAAAGGACATTGCCCCCGCCTTAAAGCGTTTCACGATAGATTCTACCGGCTCTACTTCTTCTACGGCGATACCGCCCCCTTCAGGCAAGTTGAGTTCCATAAGAGACCGAAGCGTTACATGGTAATTATCTTGGATATCCTTAGAATATACCTTATATTGCTTATAGTCATTATTGATAAGCGATTCTTGGAGTTCATTAATAGTGGATGGGTTATAGAGATGTTCTTCCCCATCCTTCATTGGCCCATAGAAACCACCTGGAACCAAGGCCTTAGCTCCATCTTGGAAGATACGGTTGTGGCGGCTAATGGTTTCAATAGCGATCCCCCCTAAGCCAATACCGCCAATACGAGTAGCTGTGTTAGGGAAGTAACGGCGGATGAAGTCCGTATTGAGGCCAATGGCTTCAAAGATTTGTGCCCCATGGTAAGACCGAACCGTGGAAATCCCCATCTTGGACATGACCTTCAAGAGACCAGACACAGCAGCATGGATGTAATTTTCTTGTGCCTCTTCCACAGTGAGGTCACCCAAGCGCTTATGGGCCACCAAATCTGCCACTGTATCCAAAGCCAAGTATGGGTTAATAGCAGTTACGCCATAGCCCAAGAGGGTCGCGAAGTGATGAACTTCACGCGGTTCACCAGATTCTAAGATGAGGCCTAGATCGGTGCGAAGCTTCTTGTCAATCAAGTGATTATGAACCGCAGAAGCAGCCAAAAGAGCTGGAATAGCGGCATGGTCCTTATCAACACCACGGTCGGAGAGAACCAAGATATTAGCGTCAGTCTTAGCCAATTCTTCTGCTTGTTGGCAGAGTTCATCCAAGGCTGCTTTCAAGCCATCTAAACCCAAGGCAGGGTTGAAGAGGATTGGCAAGGTAACGGATTTCAAGCGGTCGCAATCAATGTTTTTAATGTTGGCCAACTCTTGATTGGTCAAGATAGGGCGACGCATGGAAATGGCCGCAGTACCCTCCTTATTCGGGTCGGTCAAGTTGCCAGAGTTCCCCAACATAACCCGAGTAGAGGTAACCATTTCCTCCCGAATGCAGTCGATTGGTGGGTTGGTTACTTGAGCGAAGAGTTGCTTAAAGTAAGTATAGAGAAGCTGTGGCTTATCAGACAAGATAGCCAATGGTGCATCAGCGCCCATAGCCCCTACAGGGTCCTTACCATCCTTAGCCATAGGCGTAATCATGCGGACCATATCCTCTTGGGTATAACCAAAAGCCTGTTGTTGCTCAAAGATATTATCCACCTTAGGAAGCTTATCCACCGCTACTGGTGTCACTTGGGACAAGTGAATGATGTGGTCCTGATTCCAGTCGCCATAAGGATGTTCTGTAGCCACTTCTTGCTTGATTTCTTCATCGGAGATAATCCGTTGTTGGTCCAAGTCGATGAGGAGCATCTTGCCTGGTTCCAAACGGCCCTTGTAGCGGATATTTTCCGCTGCTTCGTCCACTACGCCCACTTCAGAAGCCATGACAACGCGGTCATCGTTGGTTACATAGTAACGAGCAGGGCGGAGGCCATTGCGGTCCAGGACGCCGCCGATGACCTTACCATCGGTAAAGCCGATAGCTGCAGGACCATCCCAAGGTTCCATGAGGAAGGAATTGAATTCATAGAAGTCGTGTTTTTCCTTGGTCATGAGCTTGTTCTTTTCCCAAGGTTCTGGAATCATCATCATCACTGCATGAGGCAAGGACCGACCAGTGAGGTGCAAGAATTCCAAGGTGTTGTCGAACATAGCCGAGTCAGACCCAGAGGCATCCACAATGGGGAATACCTTTTCAATATTAGGGAAGAGACGAGACTCAGCCTTGCCTTGGCGGGCGTTGATCCAGTTTACATTACCCCGAATGGTGTTGATTTCACCATTGTGGACGATGTAGCGGTTAGGATGAGCCCGTTCCCAAGATGGGAAGGTATTAGTGGAGAAGCGGGAGTGAACCATGGCCAAAGCAGAGGTGAAGTCAAGGTCATTGAGGTCCAAATAGAAGTTCCGCAATTGTTCAGGTGTGAGCATCCCCTTGTAGACGATGGTCCGAGATGACAAGGATGCAATATAGAAATTAGAAGACAACTCCTTAGAGAGAGGAACGATCCGCTTTTCCGCAGCTTTACGAATGATGTAAAGCTTGCGTTCAAACTCATCTTGATTGGTCACATCTGGACCTTGACCGATAATGGCTTGGAGGAACCAAGGGCGGAGACCCTTGGCGGTGTCCCCAATGCAGGTAGCATCAATTGGCACTTCACGCCAACCCAAGAAGATTTGCCCCTCTTCCTTAACCACTTCTTCAAAGATGGCCTTTTGTTGGTTGCGGAGGTCTTCATAGCGGTGGGCAAAGATCATGCCGACGCCGTACTTGCCCGTTGCAGGCAATTTAATGCCCAACACATCGCACTCCCGTTGGAAGAAGGCATGTGGAATCTGAAGCAAAATACCGGCGCCATCCCCTGTATTCTCATCGGCCCCAGCACCACCACGGTGTTTGAGACGTTCTAGAATTTCTAGGCCATCATCGATAATCTTATGGGATTTTTTCCCCTTAATATTAACGACAAAGCCCATGCCGCAAGCATCTTTTTCATAACTGCTATCATAGAGCCCTTGCGCTTGAAATTGAGCGCGCTCAGATGCAGATGTCATAGACGAATCTTGTTGATGATCTGTCATAATCCTACCTCTTTCCAATTTATGGATTACCTCTACCCATGAAAGCTAGAGGTTATACACATATACATAGACTTCTATAATTCTATAGAAATAACAATACATTCTTAGTATAGCAGAAAATCCTTGTCATATCAGCTTTTTGCTTATGTATACATAATTTACAAGGCTCTGGGCAAGAAAAAAGGACATTCTCTAAGAGAATGTCCTTACTAGGCGTATTTTCCCTAACTAGTAGGGCTATTAACCGAAGATTTTTTCCAAGCGGTCATCGGTTATGATCGTACCTACATAGAAGTCGCCAAAAATCCCATAGCGGGCAGATGCTTCTTCAAAACGCATATCATAGACGATTTTCTTGAATTGGATATCGTCATCGCCCAATAGGGTGATACCCCATTCATGTACATCTAGGCCACAAGCACCGGTAGTAAACTCACTCATAACGGATAAGTAGGTCTTACCCAATTCCCCATGAGACTTCATGAGCATACCCCGTTCGCGGGCTGGCAGCATATACCAATTATCCTCTAAATTACGGGACTTACTCATAGGGTAGAAGCACATGTACTTATTGCGTGGCACATGAGGGTAAAGCTTTTGCTTAACTTCTGGACCTTCCATCTTGGATGTGAGGTACATAGACAATTCCGTTACAGATGTGAAGGAATAGGTATTTTCTAGAACACTAGCAATCTTAAGCTTACGGAATTCTAGCTCTACATCGTTAAGTTCTTCCAAGGATGGGCGGAGGAACCAGAACATGAGGTCACCCTTATGACCTACTACATCATAAAAGGCATAGGAAGAGGTATTAGCTTGGTGGCCTTCTTCTAATTTAGCGACGAAGGCTTTGAATTCATCAAGGGCCTCTCTTTTTTCTTGGTCATCAAATTGATTCCACAAGTAGAAATCGATACGGTATACCGTATGGAGAGAGTGCCAACCTTCCGCTGTTTGCACAGCTTTGCCTAGGCGATTACCTTCCGCATCATAACCAGGTGCTCCTGGTTGCCCTTTTTGTGCAGCTCCTGGATGGCCTCCTGGATGGCCAGCACCAGGGTGACCTACGTGTGGATGTTGTGCTTTCATTTGATCTGTCATATTAAGCCTCTTTCTTGAGTTTTTCTACTAACTCTTTTGCTTGTTTTACCCCGTCTGGAATGCCAATGCCGTCAAATGGCGTACCAATGGTATAGAGGCGAGGGTAAGTATCATGAATATATTGGCGTACCTTATCGATGGCCACCTTATGACCTACATAGTACTGTGGCATACAGTGAACCAGACGATTAATTTCTACCCAGGAAGGCTTTGCTGTAAAGCCTAGTAGCTTATGGATTTCCTCTACAGCCAGCGCTTTAAGGCCCTCATCATCATGCTCTTCCACAGCATGGTTACCAGGTTTACCCAAGAAGACACGTAGGACAATTTTATCCTCTGGCGTAGTTTGCGGCCACTTTTGACTGAGGTTGGTGCAAGCCGTTACCGGCGTATCTGTCTTACGGGTCACCAGAAGACCAGAGCCCAAGAGGTTGGCATCAAAGGAGTCCTTTTCAAAAGCCATGATAGCGATGGCACAAGACGTTTGGTCCATAGTATAAAGTGGTTCCATAGCCTTATCTCCTTCGAACCAAGTCCGATAAGAAGCGGGCGGTGTTGCGATGATAACATCATCAGCTTCACACACTTGTCCCTTAACAGTCACGTGATAGGTATCGCTATCCTTATTATAAACCAATGCTTCTACAGGGGAAGACTTGTGGATGGTTACATTGGACGGCATTTGCTCTTCTATCGCTTCTACCACTGCATAAAGGCCATCTTTCAATTGACGGAAAAGGCCGCCCTTAAGCTTAGGTGCTGCTTGGCGAGGCTTATCTTGTTTAACAGGAGGCGCTGGTTCAGCATCCCCTTCTACCCCTTGAGTTTGCTTGGTCACATTCTCTACGCCCGCCTTCTTATGGGCTTTAGCAGAGTGGATCATACCCTTCACCATATTGCCATACTTCTGCTCAACTTGGATAAAGTGAGGGAAGGTAGATTGGATGGAGATTTTGTAGATGTCACCCCCATAAATCCCCGACAAGAGAGGCTCGATGAGCTTGTCCATCATCTCTTGTCCCAAGTGATGGAGGAAGAAGTGACCGATAGAGATATCCCCATCTTTATCGAGTCTTACAGGGCCCTTAAAAATATCTAAGCCTGCCCGCAACTTGCCGGGCCATGAAATGAGACTAGAGGTGATGAAGGGACCCATTTTACTTGGAATCCCCATGATAGCTCCACCAGGGATAGGATGGATCTTACCTTCCGTATACACATAAGCCTGGCCTGTGGCATTAGCCACCAATTGATCAGCGAGACCTAGGTCACAAATTAGATCTGTCATTTCAGACTTACGAGCTAGGTAGGAATCAGGCCCCAACTCAACCACAAATCCATCCATGCGCTTAGTTTGAATCTTACCGCCCAAGTTAGAATGAGCTTCGTAGATGTCAATGGTCCAATCTGGTTTAGCTTGTCCTAAATAGTAAGCGGCAGCGAGGCCCGTCAGGCCTCCGCCAATAACTGCTACGCGTTTCATATTCTTATCCTTTTACACACGCCACGGCACTTGCCATGGATTCAATCAACAATGCACTATCATTAGGCATACTAGGACGGTAATAGTGAGCTCCACCTACCTCAATTTGCTCCCTATAAACCACATCATCATCATACAGAACTTCTAAATGCTCTGTAATAAAGCCCAGAGGAACAATGACGATATGTTTATATCCCTGGTCCAAAGCCTTCTGGATAACCTGATCAACCTTAGGTTCCATCCAACGTCCTCGCGGTGGCGCCGACTGCCAAGCCTGGCAATACTGGTCTAAACCTAAGCCCTGAGCTAGCCTCTTAGCAGCCGTTCTAATATCCTCTACATAAGGATCACCCATGGCTACAATCTCTTGAGGTAAAGAGTGGGCCGAAAAAATATAATAAGCATCATCTGGGACCGCTAGGTCCTTAATAGCCTCTTGCCAACATCTAGTAAAGGCCGTAGTATCCCACCAAGCATCCACCCGGTAGATGGTCATCCCATAGCGATCAGCCACAGCCTTAGCCCGCCGACCATAGTCGGCCGTACCCAAGGCAGAATAGAAAGGAGACGCGGCCACTAGAACCGCCTCTTCAATACCATCCCTGTGCATGGTCTCTACAGCCTCCTCAATGGAAGGTGTGAGGTGCTTATAACCCTCGTAGAGGCGGTAGTTGCCACCCCTAGCATTGAGGTGGGACACTAAGGCCTGCCCCTGCTTATGGGTAGCCTCATTGAGGGGGGAGAAGCCCCCTTCAAAAGAACCTATAATATCATAGCGCCTCTTAAGAGAAGACACCTCCGGTTGGCTAGGTTGACGCCCCCGAATACTGGTTAGGTAAGGAATGATCTCCTCTTCAGACCGTGGGGTCCCATAGGATAGGTACAAGAGACCCATGGTCTTATTTTTATCTGTCATGGGACTCCTTCCCATCCAATCTAATACAACTTATAAAATATTGCTTATTACTTAGCCCGCAAAGCCCTGGATTTCTCATGTACATACTCAGTAATGTACTTGAGCTTGGCTGGGTCCGCTTCCGGGAATACCCCATGGCCCAAGTTAAATACATGACGACCATGGCGAATTCCCGCCTCAATAATGGCATCTAGCTCCTTATCCAAGACATGAGCAGGTGCATAGAGGAAGGCTGGATCCAAATTACCTTGTACCACCTTATCAATCCCCAATTGACCCAAACGGTCAATCGGACACCGCCAATCCAAAGCCAACACATCAATCGGTAATTGACCCCATTCTTCCACCAAATGAGCATTACCTACCCCATTCATAGCCAATGGGATATGAGGGTACTTAGCTTTCATAGTGGAAACAATCTTGTCCATATGAGAGAAAATGTGGGCATGGTACTGTTCAGCCGACACGGCACCAATCCAGGAATCAAAGATTTGAAGGGCATTGGCCCCAGCCTCGACCTGCATGGATAGGTAATCGATAGACATATCCGCCAGGCGGTTCATGAGGTCATCCCAGAGGTCTGCTTGACTGACCATAAGGCCCCGCGTCTTGTTATAGGACTTTGTAGGCCCCCCTTCCACCAAATAGGAAGCAATGGTAAAAGAACCTCCACAGAAGCCGATTAAAGGCACATCTAAGACCTCAGATGTCAAAAGTTTGATGGTATCTGCGATATAGGAGACTTTAGAGCCATCAAAGGTCCCAACCTGGTCTAGATCAGCTGCCCTTTGGATGGGCCGTTCAAAGACAGGGCCCTTACCAGGTACCAACTTTACCTCCACGCCGATAGCCGCCATAGGGCTCATGATGTCCTTGTAGAGGATAGCCGCATCAAGGCCGTATTCCTCTACTGGTAAGTTAGTCACATAGGCACATAATTCCGGCTCGCGGGTGATATCAAAAAGGGAGTGGGTCTTCTTAATTTCCCGGTACTTAGGCTGACTACGTCCCGCCTGGCGCATAAACCAAACAGGGGTATAAGCAGGCTCTTGGCCCTGAATCATGTCTAAATAAGTTCTATTCACACCCTACCTCCCAAACGTTCTGAGTAACAAAAAAGCGACCTCCTAGGAGATCGCTTCCCCCTAACTATAGTCGTTTATATTGTACCACAATTAAGAGCTCTAGCTTATAGTATTTATTACAGGTAAGCCAATTCTTATAAAATTTTTCAGCCTTAACGGCTCTACCAAGGGCTATGGGTAAATACTCTAAGAGTGAGTCCAGTAAACTAATTAAAGAGCCAGAGCCTCCCTCTTAGTCAATTGGAAGCAATCGATAGCTTCCATTCCTTGCGCCATATGCAAGAGATCTTGCTGGCAGGAAAGTATAATAACCTGTTGTTTAGCTCCCAATTCAGCTAAGACTGCCAAGGCCTGCCGCTGCCGGTCAACATCAAAGCGAACCAAGATATCATCTAAGATGATAGGCAGTGGTTCTACAGACTGGCTAAAGAGTTCTGCCAAGGCTAGGCGGAGGGCTAAATATACCTGATCACCCATGCCGGATGACCAATGTTGGCTTTCTAGCCGTTGACCCTTTTGGTCAATAGCAAAGACTTCGCCCTCCTGGCTCATGTGGAGGGTGTACTTACCTCCTGTAAGGCGGTTAACATAGTCAGAAGCCTTGGCCAACATTTGCGGCTGCTTGTGTTGTTCATAACTACCTTGAGCCCCTTCCATACAGTGGGCAATGAAGACTTGGGTCGCCCATTCTTCTAAGGCTTCTTCCAAGAGGCCTTCTAGGTTAGCCTTTTCCTGCAAGGCCTCTTGGAGGGCTTGGTCATCTACCAGAATCCGCATGGACTCCGTTATCTGCCCCCGCCGTTCGTAGAGGTCAGCCAGCTGGCCTTCTAAGTCGGCCAGATCTCGACCAGACCGGTCCAAGGCAGCCTGGAGGTCTACCTTCTTCTGCCCATGTAGCCGACGGATAAAGAGGCCTTCCGTCTCCCCTTCTGGTGCCAAGAGGCGAAGGTGGTCCATGGATTGGTCATAAATCTTTTCCCATTGTTTGTACTGCTCTTGGTCTAGGAGCTTTTGTCGGAATTCCATAGCCGTCTTCATACCATGGCGGGTCAAGAATTCACCTTGCTTGAACAAGAGGTCCTGTTCTAAGCGAGCATACTTAGTGTATTCCTTGTGATAAGAGTTACGTTGGCTCTCCTTCTGCTCCCAACGAATGCGATTTTGTTGGAAGTTGCGAAGCATAGCATAGACCTTCTTGAGGGCTACCGGTGTGGTCTCCCCATCGTAGCCAATATGCTTCCAAAGGTTGGCCACAACCGCTTCCATATCCTTGATCTTTTCTCCATAATTCTTGAGTTGCTGAACCTGGTCCTCATAGGTACGGAGTTGATCAAAGTACTTGGTGTACTCATCACGGAGGAGGAAGAGACCGGTTTCATCAGTGGATTCTACCGCCCCTTGAGGGAGCCAAGCCCGCCATGCATGTAAGGCGTCTTCCAAGGCCTTTTGCAAGACATCCAAGGCAATTTTAGGAGCTGCCTTAGCCGCTTCCTTTTCCGCCTCCTTGGCTGCTTGTGCCGCTTCAATTAAGGCATCATACTGGTCAATTTGGCTAGACAAAGAAGCCAACTTGTGGCTCCGCTTTTTCTTCTTAAGCAGGCCAAAGACCAGGATACCCAGGGCAATAGCAGCCAGAATAGCACCAACAATAGTTAGCGGCAGGAGGACGATCATGAGACCTAAAGCTACCATGATAGCCGATAGGACTAGGCCACCTAGACCCAAGCCAGCATAGAGTTCATGAGAGGAGTCATACTTGACATCTTGCAAGGCCTGTATAACTTCCTTCCGCTCTCCCTTGAGTTCTTTAATGGGTCTATGTTGAATAGACTCTCCTTCTAAGCCTTGGTTAGCCCCCTGGTTAGAAGCGGCACTAGAAGAAACAGCAGCTAGTGAATCTAAACCTGCGGTTCCCAGTGGGTCTCCCCCAGAGAAAACTGCTTGCTGAACCCGGGCCTCTTCATACTGTTGACGGGCTAGGGCCACTTGGCGGGCCAGAACTTCGCCTTGTTGCCAATCAATATGGGTCGCCCACTCTTGGTCTCCCCGCCAAGTAGAGCAGTGAGTGCGGAAGTTATCCAACTGAGACTTAACATTAGCTATATAAGCCTCACCTTGTTCATATTCCTGCACCCATTGGTCCCACTGACCCACCTTAGAATAGAGTCGCTCAATGTCGGATTCATAGACGCCCAAGGGGCTCTTTGGATCAAAGTTATCTGGAACTAGGGCCTCCTCACGGCCCTTCCACATCCGCATTTGGTCGCGGGCATTATCGATTTCCTCTTCCAACTTAGTAAAATAGTCACCGTCTACCGGTTCCCCATCCTTGAGGGAATCCATGTGACGGCGAGCCTCTTCCGCCCGGCGATAAGTATCCCAGGCCCGCAGGGCCATATCGATACCCGTATGGTAATCACGACGGTCCGCCAACCGTTCATTGAGTTCTGCTTCTTGTTGGTCCAGCTGGTCTAATTCATGCCCCAACTCCACATAGGCACTCTCTTGACGGGACAGTTCAGCCAAACGCTTGCGATTATCCTCTAATTGGTCCAAGATGACGTTAATCTTGCGCTTGCCATTAGCCGATCCCACTAGGAGTTCCTGACTGGACTTATCCAAATCTTTAACTGCCTCAGAAATGGCTTCCCCACCTTCAGCACCAAAGAAACGGGTCCGTACATCCACTTCCTTAAGAATATCTAACCCCTGCAGGTCATCTAAGGTAATCGCAAAAATCCGATTGTAGGTCTTCTTATCTAAGCCATGCCACCACAATTTTGATGGTTCTGTCTTAATCGACTCTCCCTCGAGAGGGTGAAAGTCCAGTTTTTTCTTATGCCGGCCTAAGTAAAATTCTTCCCCATTTCGCTCCAAGGTCATAGAGGCCGCAATATCTTCATACTTGCGGTGCTTACCCCCTAAGAGCATGAGGCGGATAGCCTCCAAGAGCGTAGTCTTGCCACTCTCATTAGGGCCATAAATAAACTGAGTCCCCTTGGCGCCTGCCTGGAAGGTCCAGTCAGTGTAGGGACCGAATTGCTCGATATGTAAGCTTTCAATGTTCATCGTCGTCCCCCAATAACTTACTAGCCCCTTCCGACTCAGCCCGTTCCCAGGCCCTAGCCAAGAGGTCATCTGTCAACCATTGCCCATAGAGGCCCAGGCGCTTAAACTCAGGTCGCTCTTCCAGGATAGCCCGTAACGATTGGCTATCATGGGCCGTCCGGTCATAGGCGGCTAAATAATCGGCCACCATGTCCCCCAAGCCCCGACGCGAAGCTAAATCCACCATAGGTCGGGTCCGGTCTTCAATAACAAAAGGCATGATAAAGTGCTGGCGCATCTTTTCATCCTCTTGAGCTTCTTGCAGCCATACTTGACGGGCTTCAGCTCGACCACAGAGGGCATGAAGATCGGTAGGACCTTCCAAAACTACCTGCAAGAGAACTGGTACCGACACCTGTTGGCGGAGGATTTCTCGCTTATGACGAATCATCTCTACGATATCGCCCTCCTTGGTCAAACCTTGGAGATTAATCTTGACGCGTTCAAAACGGAGTGCATTAGTCTCGTAAAAAACAGGGGTGCACTGGCCATTAGCTGCTACCTCTACAATATAGCAGCCCTTGGGACCGGTCTCCTTCTTGTGAAGGCCCTGACTATTGCCAGCATACACCACATAGGGCGCCTCATGAAGGATCTCCCGCTTATGAATATGGCCTAGGGCCCAATAATCCATTCCCCGTTCAATAAGGCCTTCTAGGCTGCAAGGTCCAGTTACAACTCCCTCTTGGCTAGACCCAACAGTCCCGTGTAAAAGGGCCAAGGAGAACTGATCGCTATCAGCAGGCGTATAGTACTGGGACAAATTATCCGACTCATTGCCATGACCTATAGATAGGCCGTAGATACCACCGATTTCCTGACCCTCTACCATGAGGGGGAAACGGTCTGCAAAAAAACCACCCTCTGGCTCATAATTAAAGACATGGACATTATCAGGAAGGGCTACCTGGGCCCGCCAACTTTCAGCGGGATCATGGTTACCCTGTACCATAAAGACATCGATGCCAGCGGTTTCCAGGCGCTCCATAGCGCGGACAAAGCGGATTTGGGCTTCTAAATTATGGTCCTCAGAATTATAAATATCACCGGTGATAAGGACAAAATTCACCCCTTGTAGGAGGGCTAGGTCTACAATGTTATCCAGGCCTTGGTAGGTTGCCTGGGCCACAGCCTTAGGAACAATTTTGCCAGGGCAATCTACATAATAAAAGGGCGCCCCCAGATGGAGGTCACCGCATTGCAAGAATTTAAATGGTTGCATATTTCCTCCTCACGAATACAAGTCTACCTTTTATTATAACCTATCCAAGGAAAAAAGAGTGAGGCCTTAGCACAATAATTTCCGCCTTCTCAAAAAACAGGATTAACAATCCTAGACCCTAAAAAAACCAGCTCCTTAGAGCTGGTTCAAGGCCATAAAAATACGGTCTACGTTATCCGTATCATATTCAATTTGTTCTGACCAATCCACCATAGCCTTAGCTAGGTCCCCATAGTAACAACCCAAGAGGGCTACAAACAGTGTATTAAGCTGGCCATAGGCCACTAAGTTAGCCCAAGCGAGCTCCTCTAAGTAAGGCAACTGCCGATACATGATGTATTGGTAGAAGCGATTAAGGTGCCGCCGGAGAAGAGGCTGGTCTCCCTGGGCCCTTTCTAAGTGTTCAAGCAGAACATTCAAAGTCTGCCTCATCGTCTCCAAGGTCTTCGTCCAGGCTTGATCAATGGGGTCTGTCGCTCCCATGATAGTCAAGACAGTTTGGGCCCTATTTAAGTCAAGGTCTAGCTGGAAATTAAGGCCCGCCCCATAGGAATCCGAATAGGTCTCTGGGCCCACCAAACCTAAGTCTAAAAGGATATCTCCTAAGCCCAAGTCTTGGCGAGGACTGGTATCTAGGCCATCAGCCGCTAATAGGTCTATACTTTCTTGATCAAGGACCTCCCGAAAATGAAGTTGGTCATCCTCCCAAGGAACCCATTCCGAATCATAGCCTAAGCGCCGATCAGCTAAAAGGCCTTCTACGGAAGCCTCACAGGCCAAGCCTACCCCACAGAGTTCCACATCACCTAAGTAGGCATAAAAGCGAGGATGAGCATGACAGATCTGACAGAGGTAGTCCTCTCCCTTGGCCAAGACCAGACGGCAAAGACCGTCTTCTCGAAGGAAATGGCAGTAGCCAGAAGCTTCAAAGAAAAAATGAGCCCCCTCTGGGCCTTCTTCGATCCATTGCCGAAGTTCGTCCCCTAAGGCCCCCTCTTCCTTCTTATAGACCGCTAGTGCCTCTGGATCGATATCAATCTCCCAACGTTGACAGCAGGTCTTCTTGCAAGAACCCGCCTTGCAGGCGAAGCTATCATAGAGGCTAGGATAGAGAGAAATCATTTACGCTACCACCCAATCTAATAGGCTGAGGAGACCCCACAAGAGAAGACCTCCCAAGCCGCCCACTAAGGCACCATTAATACGAATCCAAGCTAGGTCATCCTCCACCTTAGATTCGATAAAATCAACAAATTTTTGTCCTGTTAAGCCCTCTAAAACATGACGTATGATGACGCCCAAGAGGCCATAGGCCTGGTCCAGAATTTGACCAGCTAGGCCGTGCAAGTTGGCTTCTAAGCTAATCCGGAAGTCCTCTTGGTCCCGGTGCCTAGCCCAAAGCTTGATAAGGCTCTCGCTCAAGAGGCGGGCCAAGGATGAAGCCCCTTCTTGATTCCCCTTGCCTAGAAGGGCATCTAGGTAAGGTAGGACATGGATTTCCAAGAGGCCTGCCCAATCTAGCCCCTCTACCCAGGACCGCCAAGCTCCATTCAAGGATTGGGCCACCTCTGAATCAGGAGACATGCCCTTAACCGGACCAACCCATTGGCGAAGCCAGGCAATGCGTTCAGGATTATTAGGTTCCTTCCAAGCATCCAAGGTCCTATGAGCCTCTACTAGAATAGAAGCAGCCATGTCTTCATAATTGATAACATCCGATGCTTCCGAGAAGGAAATGAGGAAGTCCGACAAGAAGTTCTTCTTCTTCTTTTGCGTTTCCTCTTCTAGGAAGGCAGCTAACCAATACAGGAGAGCGGGTTCCCGCAAGCGGGCCTGTACAGCTTCGATAATTTCTACCACCATAGACTCATAGCGGTTATGTTCGCACAAGTCTAGGAGAGTATGTTGCAAGACAGGCAAGAGAGATTGGTCCCGCAAGAAACTCTTGACCTTATCAGAACCTAAGTGGGCCCAAGATTCTTGGCTACGCGATTCCCAAAAGGCCCGTAAAGCTTGATCGATAACGATAGCCAAAGACCGCTGGCCGGATTTAGAACTAAGGTATCTATCCAAGAGGTCTACAAAGGAAATCTTGTCCATAATGGCCTGGCAGCGCTCCTTGGTGAGGAGCTTAGTTTCCACTAGATTAATCGTCCCCCGAATAAAACGGTCCCGATTGCGGGGAATGAGGGCCGTATGGAAGGGAATTCCCAAAGGCTTTCTAAAGAGAGCCGATACGGCAAACCAATCCGCTACAGACCCGATAAGGGCTGATTGAGACACCCAGTAGAGGGCATCGTACCAGGATCCAGATAGGTAAAACTGACCTATCCAAACCAAGGCAAAGAGGATGGCAGAACCGGCGAAGAGGTAGTTAGCCCGCCGATGCATAAGACTATACTTAGCCATCTAAATCACCCCCTTAACTAAGAGGGTCAGGCCGTAGATAAGGCCGCCTAGGAAGGCGCCCACCACGGACCCGTTGACCCGAACCATTTGTAAATCGTAGTAGAGACGAGACTTAACCATATGGGCCATGTCTTGACCGGAATAGGATTCCAACTCCTGCCCCACCATATGGCCAATATAGGTATGAATCTTTTGGAGGGCTGGCACCAAGCGGAAGAGGAGAAAGCGTTCCACAGGGACCTGCCCTTCCTGGTCATCTAGGAGCTTTTCCCCCCACTTATGACCATAGACTAGAGCTTGATCTAAGAGACTTTCAAAGGCCTCTGGCCCCCCCTTAGCTAGGCCCTCTATCCAACGATCAATAGAGGTGCGGAGGTACTTATTTTTGTGGTCTTCAATGAAATCCTGCCACTGTTGATTGGACTCGAAATTATCTACCACCTTGGCCACTTGCTTAGTGAAATAAGAGCCTAGCGGTGAATTTAGAGATTCGTTGGCCTGTAGGTAATCCAAGGCCTTAGATTGAAAGAGGCTAACCAACTTATCCGGTGATAGGGAGTCGGAAAAAGCCAAGAGAAAACCCCGAGCGAAGGAGACCCCGCTATAACGGTTGAGAATGGCCTCCACGATGCGGATCAAATAGGGCCGTATCGCATTAGAGATGATCACCTTTTGGCAGACTCGGTTAAAGTGAAGCCATAGGATGCCCAAGGTTTTAGGTTCCAAGAGGGCCCGTCCAAATTGGGCTAAAAGAGGGGTAATCCGCCAGGATCCCACGGCCTCCTTAGCTAGAATATGGGCCTCACGACTGATAGGAGACCAATCTAAGCCGGGTAGAAGATCTTTTCCCAAGTTTAAGCAGGTTTGACGGACTTGATCCTTACCACTAGGAGATAAGAAAAAACCTAGGAGGCGAACCAAGACATGTTCCTTTTTAATGATTTGGTACATGTGGGAGACTCGTAGAAGTTCCTCCGTTAACATGGTTTGAGCCATATCCACCAAGCGTTGGCGGTTGCGAGGTATGAGCTCAGTCTTAAAGGAAATCCCCAAAGGCTTCTTGAAGAGTGCTGTCACCGCATACCAGTCAGCCAGGCCACCTATGGTAGCGGCCCCACCAATATGGAAGAGGAGGCCCCCCCACAGATCCTGCCGCCAAGGGTAGGCTATGAGGGTCACCAAGGCAGCTAGGCCCAATATAATATTGGCTATTGGTCGACGCATATACTATCTCCATCCAAGGATACATTCCAAAGGGGCACCTGCCCAAATAAAGCACCATAATAGGTAGACGGTTGCCAAGCGGGTCCGTTAAGGTGCATAGGAATCAAAAGGCCAGTCACGGTCACCCGGCGGAGGAATTCAATAAGCCCCCACTCCATGGCCTCCTCCAGTCGGTTGTCCACTGGGAACATGGCATAATCAACCTGTAAGCCCTGGAGCTTACCTAGCTCATTCCAGGCTAAGGCCTTGGCCTCCTTGAGATTATCAGGACTATCCCCTAGCCAGTGCCACCAGTTGAGGTCGCCCGCATGGAAGATGGTCTTTCCAGATACCCGGACCAGGAAAGACCCACCACAGTCCGTAGACCCAAACATCTCAATGGATACCTCAGGGTCATCCGCTCCCACAAGGCCTGGCAAAACCACCTTATCTCCTGGGGCCATAGCAGTCACCGTAAAACCACTGCCCATATGTACATCCTCATGAACTATGTAGCGGGTCTTAGGGGAACTAAATTCCTTAATGGCTTCATTATAGTGATCAAAGTGGACATGGGAGACAAAGAACCAGAGTTCTCGCCCCTGATCAAAGACCCCCTTAACTAAACCTTTAGGATCTTTATAGTAATCAAATATATAGCAACGGCAGCCATCGTCTAGCATAAAGCCAGAATGGTGCAGAAAATACAGTTTCATAATTCTTCCCCATAGATAATAAGAAAAGCTATCATTATTCTATTATAGCAAAAAAGACGAGCCCTAAGGCTCGTCTTTTATAGAATCTTTTGGAGAAAGCTTATGAAATTAAGCATCCAATGCTTCTACTGCTGCGATAGCAGCAATATCAACGATATCTTGTGCGGAGCAACCGCGAGACAAGTCGTGAACAGGAGCAGCCAAGCCTTGAATCAATGGGCCCAAGGCAGTAGCACCGCCGAAGCGTTGTACCAATTTATAACCGATGTTAGCAGCGCCCAAGTCAGGGAAGATAACCACGTTTGCTTTACCAGCAACCTTGGAATCTGGTGCTTTTTTAGCAGCTACAACTGGTTCGATAGCAGCATCCAATTGCATTTCGCCATCGAATTCGAAGTCAACACCGCGTTCTTTAGTGATGTTAACAGCTTCGATAACTTTATCAACTTCTGGAGAAGAAGCAGACCCTTTTGTAGAGAAGGACAAGAAAGCAACGCGAGGATCAGTGTAGCCCAAGACCTTGCGAGCTTTATCTACGGAAGATACAGCGATATCGGACAATTGTTCGGAAGTTGGGTTAGGAATAACGCCGCAGTCAGCGAATACCATTACCCCATCATCGCCATATTGAGGAGTTTTAGTGAACATGAAGAAGCAAGCGGAAACGGTTTTGGAACCTTTTTTAGTGCCGATGATTTGCAAGGCAGCGCGGAGTACACTAGCAGTTGGGGAAGCAGAACCCGCTACCATACCATCACATACGCCCAAACGAACGAGCATAGCACCGAGGAAGAGGTCATTATGCAAGGTTTGTGTTGCTTTTTCAGGTGTCATACCTTTTTTAGCGCGCAATTCAACGAATGTATCAACGCCTTCTTGGAAACGATCGAAGTTTTCAGGGCTGATGATTTCGATGCCGTCGATGTTTACGCCTTCTTTAGCAGCGGCAGCTTTGATAGCTGCTTCGTCGCCAACCAATACTGGCACAGCAAAACCTTCTTTAGTAATTTGGACAGCCGCTTGGAGCACGCGAGCATCTGTTGCTTCTGGTAATGCAATGCGTTTGTTAGCGCCTTTTACTTTGTCTTTTAATTGTTGAATCAAGTCCACGATTAAAGCCTCCTTATTAATTGACGGAAAATCGTCTTACTCTAGCTATGATTATACCAAATATACAGGCTTTGTAAACGATTCACTCATGGAAGTAACTTCTAATGCAATCAATAATTTTTCTAGATAGAACTTAGTCCTCTCCATCTGAAGAGGCCTCTTTCTCCGTATTGTCTTGAGGTCCCTGAAGAAATTCCACAGCCTCCAACTGAAAGCCCTCTAAAATCCGTTCCAAGGTCGATAGGCGTATATCCACCACGCCTCGCTCAATCATGGATATGTAGGACTGGTCTAGCTGGGTCCGCCGGGCGATTTCCCCCTGGGATAATCCCATACAATGGCGCCAGTCTAGCAAGAGTTTGTGCAAATCAATCATGTAGGACATATTCATATGTAGGTCTTGTGTCATACCTTCACCTCCCAAGACAAAACAATTACAAGGTCATCATACGCCCCTCTAATCTAGTCTACAAGGATAGGCAGTGCACAATCTTTTTTATCTTTACTTGGCCCAGGTGGGACAGAGTTAGACCCACCTCTTGTGAGGCATAAAAAAGCCTCTCCACCTAAGAGAAGGTTCCACAATCTAATAGATTAGAAGAAGACTTTAAAGTAGAGAGACTGTCTAGTATTAAATTAGGCCAAAGGCCCAGATCCCCAAAGACCCTAAACCAAAGTGAATGATGTAAGAGACGACGGAGATGAGGAAGCCCACCCGCCACCAGGTCCCCTGTGGCACATAGCCAGATCCGAAGAAGATTGGCGTTACCCCTGAAGAATAGTGGGTCAAGGTACAACCAGGAGAGTTCATGAGACCGAACATCATGATGACATAATAGATCGGCGCCCCTAAGGCTACCATGATAGAAGCCAAGGCCGAGAAGAGGGCCGTAATACGAGCCGTACCAGATGCGAAGAAGTATTGAGAATAGACGAATACAGCAGAGATGATAACCGCCGCATAGCGCCAGTCCATGCGTTCCAAGTGGAGCTTTACGAAATCGGCGAAGGCTTTCACCACACCAAACTTACCCAAGAGGCCGGCCATACAAACCAAGGTCCCCATCCAGATGAGGATGTCCCAGCCTTGCTTTTCACTGAGGATATCATCCCAAGACAAGCAACCAGTAACGATGCATGCTAAAACCCCGAAGATGGCGATAACCGTTGGGTGTAAATGGGTCAAAGTCGTGGTAGACCAGAGGATGATACAACCTACGAAGATAGCAGCCACATACTTTTCTATCTTGGTAATAGGACCCAAGGCCTCTAGTTCTCGCTCAGCCATAGTACGGGCCTCTGGGGTTTCCTTAATCTCTGGAGGGTAGATCTTGTAGATATAGTAAGGCATGACCAACATAGACACGAGACCAGGCAAGGCCCCAGCCATGAGCCACCCCATCCAGGTTACTTCATAACCAAAAAGCTTGGCCCCCAAGGAAGTGATGAGGAGATTGCCGGAGCAGGCCGTCAAGAAAACCGTTACCGTACAGGTGTTAACCGTGTGAGCTGTGGTCATGAGGTAGGCCCCAATCTTGCGTGCTGTTTCCCCAGGGCGAGAACCGAAGCAGAGGGAAATATTCTGAACGATTGGATAAATGATCCCCCCACCTCGAGCCGTATTAGATGGGGTTGCCGGCGAGATGATGAGGTCTGTCATAGCCAAGGCATAGGCCAACTTGAGGGAGCTGGTCCCAAAGTACTTGATAAGGGTGTAGGCAATCCGCTTGCCCAAGCCTGAGTTGATAAGGCCCCGGGAGAAGAATACGGCGGATACGATAAGCCAAACATTGGCATCCGTATAGCCACCTAGGGCCTCTTTCATCTCGATGGTATGAGTCCCAACGGCAAATGCAATACCGAAGAAGGCCATAACACCGATAGGCCAAGGACGAAGAATAAATGATAAAATTGTCGCTGCGAATACCGCCAAGAGATGCCAACCTTGCGGATTAATGGCCTCCGTATGAGGCAAGAACCAGAGAATGGCACCGAAGGCGATGACTACTAGCATTTTCAATAATTGAGATCTTGTTACCATAGTCATTCCTTTACAAAACACAATAATTATTAATTTTATCACAGCTAAGTCCTATGTATACATTTCTCTTTACATATGAAAAAATATAGGTCTTTGCTATACTGAATATAGATTGATATAAACATGGCCATGTGCCATACACTACAAGCTATAAGGCCACAGGCCTAATGGATAAGGAGAATAATCCTATGAAAGTCTTAATCTTCGGCATCGGCGGTATCGGCGGCCTAGTTGGTGGCGCCTTAGCTAACCATTATGATAATATCTACTTCTACGCCCGCGGCGCTACGGAGGAGGCCATTGCCCACAAGGGTCTTCGGTTAGATTCTGCCAAACTAGGCAACATACTTGTAAAACCTAAAATGGTTTCTCATAACCCACAAGCCATTGGCCAAGTAGACCTAGTCTTCCTCTGCACCAAGGGGGACCACCTAAAAGAGGTCTGCCAAGACCTAGCTCCTATGGTGGGTCCAAACACCATAGTCATCCCCCTCCTCAATGGGGTCCTTGTATCAGACCAACTCAAAGACCACCTGCCTCCTTGTATCCTAGCCGACGGTATCATCCGCACCTTTAGCCATGTAGAAGAACCTGGCCATATAGTCCAAGACGGTGGCCCTTGCGATATCCGCTTTGGCCTTCAAGGAGGACAAAATCCTGAATTCTTCCAAGCCATTGCCCATATGCTCACAGAGGCAGGCCTAGAAACGGAAGTAACCCAGGATATCGAATTAGCCTCCTGGAAAAAACTGGCCATCACCGGCACTATGTCAGCCATTCTCTGCTACTACAAGGGCAATACAGGCTATGTTAAGAGCCAACCTAACTACCAGGCAATCGTGGATGGAGCCTACCGCGAGATCCATGAAGTGGCTGCTGAAGCAGGTGTCATCATGCACCAATCCTACATTGAAACCATTAAGGATAAATTCTTAACTAGCCCCGACGATACTATTACCTCCCTCTACCGGGATTTAGTATCTGGCAAACAGCCTCAAGATACAGAACTAGACCTCATGGTGGGCTATGTGGTGAAAAAGGGGAAAGAATTAGGCGTTCCTACACCAATTTTCCAAAAGGCTTACGAAAATTACAAAAATAATTAACCATTTATAAGGGAGTCCTATCGATGATAGAACTCCCTTTTTTTGCAGTAAAAAGGCGATGAGGCACACAGCTCCATCGCCTTTTTTAATAGCGCCTCTTACAAACGGTCCATAACAGCCTGGCCCATTTCTACAGTGCCCACCTTTTTGAGGCCTTCACGGTAGATATCACCAGTCCGATAACCGTCATTCAAGACAGCTTCTACAGCGTTTTCAATAGCATCAGCCACTTGTGGAAGATCCAAGGAATGGCGGCACATCATAGCCGCAGATAGGATCGTCCCTAATGGGTTGGCCAAATTTTGGCCCATGATATCCGGCGCAGACCCATGAATGGGTTCATAGAGAGCCGTACCAGTGCCCATAGAAGCCGATGGTAAAAGGCCAATAGAACCAGAGATAACAGCCCCTTCATCGGAGAGGATATCGCCAAAGAGGTTAGTCGTTACGATAACGTCAAATTGGGATGGACGAACAACCAATTGTTGAGCCGTATTATCTACATAGTAATAATCCACAGCGATGTCCTTATTAGCCTCTGCCTTTTCCTTGGCAATAGTCCGCCACAAGCGGCTAGAAGCCAAGACATTAGCCTTATCTACAGAAACCACCTTTTTATTACGTTTACGGGCCGTTTCCATAGCCACATCCATGATTCGTTCGATTTCATAGCGGGCATAGGTTTCCTTGTCCCAAGCGAATTCCTCAGGCCCCTGCCCCTGTGCTTCTTCCCGCTCGCCGAAATAAATGCCACCAGTCAACTCGCGGACAATAACAAAGTCTACATCCTCTACCAAGTCTGGCTTCAAAGGAGAATATTCCTTGAGGGCTGGATAAATTTTAACAGGCCGCAAGTTACAGAAGAGGCCCAAGGCCTTGCGCAGGCCCAAGATAGCCTTTTCTGGGCGAATAGCAGGATCTAGGTTATCCCACTTAGGGCCGCCAACGGCGCCCAAGAGGACCGCATCAGCATCCTTACAAGCATTGATGGTATCCTCTGTCAAAGGGACGCCAAACTCATCGATAGAGGCACCCCCTGCTTTTTTCTCAATCCAGTTAGCTGTGACACCAGCCTTTTGGAAGGCCTTATCCAAGACCTTGCGAGCTACATCACAAATTTCAGTACCAATCCCATCACCAGGAATCAATACGATATTTTTTACTTGGCTCATAATAATCTCCTCTACCAGTTTTACAATTCGGTAAATCCTATCCCTGCTTTACTTGCGGTGTTTTGCGAACTCTACAAGACCACCGGCCTTAGCAATTTCTTGAATGAAAGGAGGCAAGGCCGTACCTTGGTAGGTTTCCCCCGTAGTCAAATTGTGAACCAAGCCCTTTTCCAACTCTACGCCAATGGCATGGTCTGGTTTGATATGGTCTACTTGATCGCCGATTTCCACCAAAGGAAGGCCGATGTTAATAGCATTGCGGAAGAAGATCCGCGCAAAGGAGTGGGCGATAACTACAGGTACGCCCTTAGCCTTAATAACTCCTGGGGCGTGTTCACGGGAAGAACCGCACCCAAAGTTCTTGCCCGCTACCATAATATCCCCTGCTTTCACATTAGGGGCAAAGCTAGTATCAATATCTTCCATGGCATGTTCAGCCAATTCATTCCAATCGGCGATAGCGAGGTAACGAGCAGGAATGATTACGTCTGTATCTACATCGTCGCCGTAGCGCCAGATTTTTTTGCTTTCAAAGTCCATTATTTTACCTCCTCAGGGCCAGCAATACGACCTAAAACTGCCGATGCAGCTGCTACATATGGGCTAGCTAAGTATACTTCAGAATCTACGTGACCCATACGGCCCCGGAAGTTACGGTTAGTCGTGGAAACGGTCCGCTCCCCTTCGGCCATGATACCCATATAACCACCTAGGCAAGGACCACAGGTTGGTGTGGATACGGCGCATTCTGCATCCAAGAAGGTTTGGATGAGGCCGGCCTTCATAGCTTCTTCGTAAACAGCTTGGGACCCAGGAATGATGATGCAGCGAACAAAAGGCGCTACCTTGCGGCCCTTAAAGATCTCTGCCGCCGCTTCCAAGTCTTCAAAGCGACCATTGGTGCAAGACCCGATGATGACTTGGTCGATTTTAATTTCCTCAAAGTCCCCTACATAGTGCTTATTGGAAGGCAAGTGAGGGAAAGCCACCACAGGTTTCAGAGCAGCTAAGTCGATGGTTACGGTTTGGGCATAAACCGCATCCTCGTCAGCAGCAATCGGTTCAAAGGCCCGTGTCACGCGGCCCTTAAGGTAGTCTTCTGTCACCTTATCATAAGGGAATACCCCACACTTACCACCCGCTTCGATGGCCATATTACAAATAGTCAAGCGGTCTGCCATGGTCATATATTGAACTCCATCGCCAGCGAATTCGAGGGCCATATAACGGGCTCCATCAACGCCGATACGGCCGATGAGTTCCAAGATTACATCCTTACCAGTGATATAAGGGGCTGGTTTACCAACTAATTCAACCTTAATGGTTTCTGGCACCTTGAACCAAGTTTGGCCCATAGCCATGGCCACGCCCGCATCCGTAGAGCCAACGCCCGTAGAAAAGGCATTGAGGGCCCCGTAAGTACAAGTGTGGGAGTCAGCGCCAATCATCATTTCACCAGGGGCGATCATACCCTTTTCTGGAATGATAACGTGCTCAATCCCTACCCGGCCAGTTTCGTAGTAGTGGGTAATCCCTTGTTCTTTAACAAAGTCACGCATAACCTTAGCTTGCGTAGCGGATTGGATATCCTTATTTGGGGTGAAATGGTCAGGAATCAAGTAGATACGGTCTTTATCGAAGACAGGCTTGCCGATTTTCTTGAATTCCCGAAGGGCTGGTGGGAAGGTGATGTCATTCATGAGAACAGCATCCAACTTACACTCGATAATTTGTCCTGCCTTCACAGTATCTAGGCCTGCATGGCGGGCCATATTCTTTTCAGTAATGGTCATACCCATATTAGTGTTTCTCCTCTTCTAACTCACGGGATAAGTACATAGAGTTAACCGCGGACACATAAGCGTTCACGCTGGATGTAACAATATCTGTTGAAATCCCGCGACCTTGGAATACCTTACCGCCGATAGCGATTTTCACAACTGCTTCTCCCAAGGCATCCTTACCTTCTGTAATGGCGCGCATCTTAAATTCCTTAAGCTCAATATCCATATCTAGAGCCCGTTCTGCAGCCTTAAGGGAGGCATCTACAGGCCCGTCCCCCACAGCTGCATCTTCCCGGATTCCTTCCGGTGTTTCTAGACGGATATCCGCATAGGCATAACCATGTTCATCAGACTTGTATTGGTGGCGAAGGACCTGAACGGCCTTTTTATGGTGCATATTATCCATAACAAGAGCGATAATATCATCATCATAAACTTGTTTTTTGCGATCTGCCAAAGCTTTAAACTTGGTAAAGAGGTCCTTAGCCTTCTCTTCGTCAAGGGTAAAGCCCAAGCTAGCCAAGTGGTCTACAAAGGCATGATGGCCGGAGTGTTTACCAAGAACAATATGGGTCTTACCAGCCCCTACGGATTCTGGCGTCATGATTTCATAGGTTTCAGGATTGCTCATCATACCATGTTGGTGGATACCAGATTCATGGGCAAAGGCGTTAGACCCAACAATAGCCTTGTTAGGAGGTACCGCTACGCCAGTCAAACGCGCTACCAATTGAGATAGGCGCGTGAATTGGGTAGTATCAATAGCTACATCCAAGTCATGGAAGTAATCATGCCGCGTCTTAAGGGACATAACTACTTCTTCAATCCCCACATTACCGGCCCGTTCACCTAAGCCATTAACCGTACATTCTACTTGTCGTGCACCAACTGCCACAGCGGCTAAAGAATTGGCATTGGCAAGCCCTAAATCATCGTGGCAGTGAACGGAAATAATCGCATTTTCTATGCCTGGTGTATGTTCCTTAATATAGCGGATTTTTTCTGCGAACTCACCTGGCATCATATAACCTACTGTATCAGGAACATTGATAATGCTAGCACCACCAGCAATAGCGACACCAAATACTTGGCAGGCAAAATCCAAGTCCGCACGAGATGCATCTTCGCCGGAGAATTCGATTTCATCAACCTTCCCCTTAGCAAGTTCAAGAATAGTCTTAACCTTATCTAAGACATCTTGGCGAGTCATCTTCAACTTATACTGCATATGTAGTTCAGAAATAGCAATAAATACATGTAAACGACTACGTTCCGCATATTTCAAAGCATCGATGGCCTTAATAACATCATTCTCATTACAGCGAGCTAGGGCACAAATAGTCGTCCCTTTTACTTCGCGTGCAATGGTAGCTACCGCGTCAAAGTCCCCAGGGGAAGCCGCAGGGAAGCCTGCTTCGATAACATCTATACCAAGTCGTACTAAACCCTTTGCAATTTCAATCTTCTCCGGAGTTTGGAGAGCTACACCTGGTGTTTGTTCCCCATCACGAAGAGTGGTATCAAAGAAATAAACGCGATTTGTATCCATCTGAAACATCCTTTCTAAGAGCTCATAGGGACCATCTATCTCTATGAACACATATAAAAAGCCCCTTGAAATAACATGGTTATTCCAAGGGGCGTCATAGGTTTCCTATAACACGGTACCACCCTAGTTGATGCTCGTGTGGCTATACGGTGACCACCCTCGATGACTACTGCTGCTTTCACCATCGCAACTCACGGGAGAGTTTCACTATAACCCGACCATTGCCTCACACCAACCGGCAACTCTCTTGAGATCTTTTGGCTATAACTTTATACCCGATCAACGTTTTTTGCTGTAATACGGATATTATACTGTATAAAAGCTAGTAAGACAATAGTTTTACGCGATTAATTCTATTTATAGAATACATTTGTCTATTCTTCATGTACATTTTAGGAAGTATAAGAACAGCTAAACCTGTCCTTCCTGCTTGCGCAAGAAGGCAACAGAAATAACTGCCAAGACCATGACAAGGCCAACTCCCATATAGAGGTCTTGCTTATCAAAACCTCCGTCTAAAAGAGCCCCTGCAATAGTCGGTGCCAGGATCGCCCCTAAGCGACCTACGCCGATCGCCACACCCACACCAGTAGACCGGATATGGGTGGCATAGAGGGTTGGATTGATGGCATAGAGGCCAGAAATACAACCATTCATGAGGAAGCCAATCCAGATGCCGGCAATGATAGCCAACCAAAGGTGGGCCGCCAAGGCGATGAAGATAGAGGCGATAATCGCAGACCCTAGTCCGAAGGCCATGAGAACATTACGAGCGGACCAGCGACTAGCCAAGGCACCAAAGGCCAAGGATCCCAAGGTACCACCCAAGGAAATCATCATACCTACACTGACGGATTGTTCTAGGGACATACCTGCCTCCTTCAAGAGGGCTGGTGTCCAAGAAGATACAAAATAGTAGGAGAACATAACCGCTACAAAGGCACCCCAAATGGCTAGGGTAGACCGGCGGTAATCAGTAGACAATAATTGTAAGACAGAAGCAGAAGCCTTCTTATCCTGAGCCTGCCCAAGATCCCAGTCCCCTGTAATGCCTAACTTGTTCGCCAACTTAGCCAAACGGTCCTTAGCAAGGTCGCCCCCCTTAACTTGGATGAAGGCGATGGACTCTGGCAACCAAAGGACAACGGCCAAAAGGCAAAGGAGGGTCAAGATCCCACCGGATACAAAAACGGAATGCCAACCGTAGAGGCCCTGTAAGGCTACGGCGAAGGTACCACCCAAGAGAGCACCAATACCAAAGCCAGAAGCAAAGATGGAAATGGCCAAAGACCGCCACTTACGAGAGGAGTACTCGCTGACGATAACGTTAGTCCCTACCAAGATACCCCCTACACCCAATCCTGTGATAACCCGGCAGATACCTAATTCAAGCGCTGTAGGAGACAGGGCGGACCCAAACATGCCAATAGCCGACAAAATGAGGGACAAGATTAACAACTTACGGCGACCTATACGGTCAGCCAAAGGGGCCAAGCCCACAGAACCAAAAGTCATACCCACTAGGCCGGCAGATAAGAGATAGCCCAAGTGAGTCCCATCTAGGCCCAAGAAAGCTTTGATAGCGGAAGCGGTAAAGGCCAGGGCCAACACATCAAAACCATCTAAGAGGTTGAGGGCCGTAGCTAAGATGACCACACCCCACTGATAGGTGGTCATGTGACCTGTATTAATACGTTCGTGTAGGGTCATAAAAATCCTCCAAATATCGAAAAAAGACTATGAACCTACTATAGCAGAGGGATATTAGATAGAAAAATAGTTGCTTCTATCCATTCTTCATAGCTTTAAGCTATCCATTAATTTAAAATCCTCCTATTGGTGTACACAAAATACCGTCTCTGAATAGCAAAAAGGCCGCCCACCTACTGTGGACGACCTGACTAAACAAGTGCATAGCAATCGTTCTATTATTCATTTGTCGTCGCCTGGAAGAAGGCCTTAGCTTCTTGCAGACAACCTCGCTTACAGGATACCTGTACCTCATCCCCAGCAGCTAACTTTACATCTCCTAGAGGCACAATATAGTCTCCATTACGATTGATGGATACAATCAATGCCTCAGAAGGGATGTGCAAGTCCTTGAGGGGCACCCCAATGTAAGGGCTGACCACAGGGACCTTGGTTTGGAAGAAGGTTTGGACCGGTTCCACATTCTTATCCTTGGTCATAGCTTGAAGAAGAGAGTCATAAATTGGAGGCTCTTTCAACATCTCTGCCACCAAGTAGGCCACCATGGTGACAGTACCAACGGCAAAGATATTAGAAAAGGAATTGGTCATCTCCAAGACCAGAAGGATGGCTAGGAGCGGAGTCCGCATTGCGGCTGCTAGCATACCACCCATAGCACAGATGACAAACTGAGCTGTATAGCCATCCCCAATGAGGCCATAGTGGAGGAAAACCCCATTAGAGAGAGCCCCTGCAGCCCCGCCGATCACTAACATGGGGAGAAAGATGCCCCCTTGCGCCCCAGACCCATAGCAGAAGGTAGTCACCAAAACCTTGCCTAGAACGATACCTGCCAAAAGCATGATTCCATAATGACCATAAGCCAGTTGACCTACTAAGTCATTGCCGCCCCCCAAGAGGAGCTGGGAATCAAAGCCTATAAGGGCAATCGCTAAGAAGGTAATAGACAACTTCACAAAGGAAGGAACCTTCATCCAAGCAAAGAAATCCTTCATGAGGAAGATCATACGACAGAAGAAGACCCCAACCAGTCCCATAAAAACCCCCATAAGGAGGAGGAGGCCAAAGTAATTAATGGGCAGCCCTTCCATGACGGAAAAGCCCAAGGCTGGTTCAAGGCCAAAAATAGTGGAGGTGACAAAGTTAGAACAGATAGTAGCCACAAAGGTCGGTACCACTAGGAGTGGGTAAAAGGACTTGTGAACCTCTTCAAAGACGAATATGGCCCCCGATACAGGAGCGGAAAAGGCCGCTGTTAAACCCGCTGCCGACCCAGCTGATGTGAGGAGACGTTGTTCCCGAATAGAGGATTTGAGGAAGTAGGAAATGAGCTTACCTACAGATCCCCCTAGTTGAACTGCCGGCCCTTCCCGGCCTACGGAAAACCCCGCCAAACCAGTCAAAATACCACCAATATACTTAGAAATTAAAGTACGCCCCGGCTTCATGTCAAAGAGACCTACCATTTCCCCTTCAATCTGAGGAATCCCAGAGCCACCAGACAGAGGGGCCCACTTGAGGCAACGGTCAATGATAAAGGCCATGACCACCATGAGGATTAACCAAAGGACAATTCCTAAGGGCGTAATCCCCTCCATCAAATGCCAACGGATATGCTCTGAGGTCAAAATTCCCCAGCGGAAGGTAGCCCCAAAGAAACCAGCGACGATGCCAACCAAGGCACCCTTGAGGATGAGCTCAATCAAGGATCGGCGATTGAGACCAATTTCCTCAAAGGACCGAGGTCTTGTTTTGGGTATATGAAATTGTGAGAGACGAAGAGAAAAAGGATTTTTCATAACATCCTCCACAAGCTTTCAAATAATTAGAAACCATAAAACTAGTGCTGTTAACACTATATACTTAAAAGTCTAATAATCCAATGATTCAAATGGCTTATGTAAGGCCTTCTTTAATCTTCGCCAATTACAAATCAATTTATCGGTAAAGGACAAGCGATTATATAAAATCTTAAATGACTCTTTCTTAGTGAGCTTACCTGTGTCATCATCATGTCTACCTAAAATTGTCGACGGAATATTACTCTCACCAGCCTGAATTATTAAATCCTTATCTAGGCAATAGAGGTCACACTTTTGTAACCAGTAATAAAATTTAAAGGCATCAATTTCAAAACAAAGTGGGGTTTGAATCTGTATAATATTTTCTGCAGCCTTACGGTTAACTATATAACCATGCATACAGAAGAGATTTACAGCAGAGTATATATGTAAGGTATCATCAACCTTTTGAATAGGCTTATAGTGATATCTACTTTTTTGAAGGACTACCACTCGTGGCTCATCTGTGGCCTCAACAAACTGACGGATCTTATGAACTCTTTCTTCTGAAAATTCGTCTGTAAAATAAATATCATCCTCACAGATAAGTATGCTCTTTTCTTCAGAGGACAAAAATTCCCTCATAACACCTAGGTGACTTAAGGCACAACCAATTTCACCTCTTGTCAAAAAGGTATTAGGCAAGGCTTTTGATGCCACTTCATCTGGGTCCATACGATTGGCCATAATGGCATCAAAAAAAGTAAAATCAAGTCCAACTCTACTCGTTTCAGTTTCTACATTCTGGCGGCGCAATGTATTATCTACATCAGAGATAATAACTGTTTTCATATATATCACCTTTACACACAAACTACTTACACACTAAAATTTATCTCTCCCTAATATAAGGCTTTAAATTCTCTGCTACTTCCCCATCATATTGATCTAGCATTTCATAGCGCTTACGATACTGGCTTCGCTTTTGAGACTTAATTTCCTCAATAGGCTTGCGATATTCTTCTAAAGGAATCTCATAGAACCTTGGGTCTTTCGTAATTTCCCCACCAGATTCTTTCCATAAGGAATCCAATTCTGCTACCTTAGCCCGATGCCCCCGCACTAAATGAGTATTAGCATAAAAGCCTTCATCGGATACAGCATACATGGCTTCAACACCAGTTTGCTTAGCTATCATTCTAAGCAAATACATGATGAAATTTTTAGGTCGGTAGCCAAACATCTTCTTAGTTGCTGTCTTAGCATTAGAAAGCCCATCTTTATAACCTTGAATGGTGCCAATCCACAGGGCTTTTTCCCCATTCAGACCCTTACCAAATCGGAAGTTAGCATGATAAAGACCCTTACCTTCCAAGGTTACTAAGAGTGTTAATAACCCTTCTTTGCGCTGTCCAGCACCATAGTATAATTGAGCTTTCATAGCCAATTCTTCAGATTTCCAGATGATAATTCCTCGCTTGATGCGACTTACATCGTCTAAGAAATTATCCGGATCAACAGAATACATAGATTGAATAGCTTGGTCCGTAAAAACCTCTTTTATATAATCAAAATGATTAATAATGGCTTCTAAACGTTCTTCTGCCCTTGAATCCTTAAAGAAAAAGATGCGAGTCATCAATTCATACAGACCCACCTGTCTCTCTAATATGTGACAATCCGGTGTATAGTTAGCAAAATATTGCTCCAGTCGTTTCATCTCTTGCTGGCGACTCATGGAACGAGCCGTATGCAAGACAACGCGACGTGTTTCCCTCCAGGTGCGCTTTCCATATATTTTACGACCTTTTAACCATTGATTTCGTATATATCCAAACACAATCTCACCTCAATTTATATACTCTTTATGATTTGACAAATCGAATCTACCATTTTCGTAAGGGTAAAGTTAGCAAGCACACGTTCATACCCCTTATGAATCATGTGGTCCCTTTCTTGTGGATAATCCATCAAATCCTGTATAGCCTTTGCAATAGATTGGCCATCTACCCTATCAATCAATATTCCTGAATAACCAGAATCAATAATTTCAGCTTGTGCTCCTGATCTAGAAGCAATGACAGGTACCCCACAATACATGGCTTCACACAACACAAGACCAAATGCTTCTTCTACCTTAGATGGTGCAACCAAACAGTCGAGGGACCGATAAAAGGCATTCATATCCTTTTGAAAGCCTAAAAATTCAACATACTCTTCCATCCCCTGCTGAACTATATAGTGGTGTAAATCTCGTAAATTTTCCGGCAATCCATCACCACAAATACAGATTCGAATGCTTTTAGATGTCTGGTGTAATATCTTAAGGGCATCCAATAACTCAAAAATTCCCTTATTCTCTGTTATACGCCCTGCAAACCCAACAGTAAAAACATCCTTTTCCCTTTTTCTTGTATTAGGTATTTCAGGAAAGCGATAGGTATTAATTCCATTATAAACTAGTCTATATTTGTCTTTTAAAGCTGGAATTACTTGAGACTCGTACACTCGTTTTGAAACACAGATAAAAGCATCCACTTGGGATTGAATCCATCGATGATAGAAATCATGCTTAGCCGCAACTATATTATGCTTATAAAATATAAGCTTAGCACCAGTTAGTTTTTTTAAAGCTATACATAGCAAAATGTATTTACCAGAATGACACTGAATAACATCTACTTGGTGACAATTCATTTCTCTAGCTATAGCCTTAATTGATCTAAATCCCTTTACTGAATATAAGTTACCAGTAATAACCCCTGCTATAGGCTGAAATCGTTCCTTAAATTCCTGATTAGATTCATCAATTAAAACAAAAGATTCTATCTTTCGTCGATGGAATTCATCGCACATATCATATACATACTGCTCGCCACCGCCCCATACTTTGGCGCCCACTATATTAAGTATAGTCACAGAGATTCCCCTTTTCATAGTAGATGCAATTACAATCCATTACAAACTGACTATCATCTAATCCTTAGTAAATAATTCCTTTTCATGATTAATTAGCCATGTAGTTAATAGGGTCCAATCGCGAGCCCTATCCGCATGATTGTCAACAGGTCGCACTTGTTTCACAGGTTCCGCACTAGGTATGTTAGTTTCACCATAATCCATACGTACATCCCCCATCATAGTATCGGTAATCCATTGATATGGGGTAACTAATACCTCTTCCTGTTTATCAAACAAGGAAGGGGTAATAGAATAATACTCAAATCCCTTAGGTGCGATAGCCTCAATAATCGTTGGCATCAGACTCATATGGGTCCCTTTTTGGGTTGCGAACATAGCTTGTTCTAGTTCAGGATGTTGTAATAAACCAACTGTACAGAACATATCACGCAAGGTATAGTCTCGACGGATAAGAGATGTGTTTCTAAGTCTACCCAGAAGATTCGAATGGTCCCCTGTCACTAAAAAGAGACTATCAGGATATTCTTCTTTCATAGCCTCAACAAAATTAAAAATGGCCTTATCACTATACCGATACGTTGCCAATTCCTTATTACGAGTTTTATTGCTTCGTAAATCCTCTCCTACCTCTGGCATAACCTTATTAGGGTCATAATCCAATAGCGAATCTTCCATTTTATAAGGGCCATGATTAGATGTTGTGTAAATAAAGTGGAAGGTTGGTTGATCAATCCCCTTAATTTGCTCAGCTATAGTTTCTAAAAATACATGATCATAGACGCCAACCCAAGTTTTAGGTGCATTAGGACCGCAGAATATGGAGGCACTTTCTACTCTGTCAAAGCCTTGTGCCTTACCAAAGTGATTAAAGTTCCCATAGGATGCATTCCCTCCATACCAATAAATAGTTTGATAGCCCAAGGCTTTCATTTGACTGGCAAAAGATGTAGGAAACGCACCCCTCCAAAAAGATTCTCGTTCATTAATCTCAAGGCCCGCATCATAGAGACCACTCATCAAACTTACAATAGATGGTCTTGAAACATTCCCAGCAGGTAAAAAATTAGGAATGCTAACCGTATGCTTGTCCTCTTTAAAGTTCCATAGGCCCGGGCAAACATTTAGCAATTCATAGGGTTTATCGATTGACCATTGAGGTATGCTTTCACCAATAATTAAAAAGATATGCTTTGGCTTCTTAATCCTTGGACCTTTAGCCACACGCTTAAACGCATATAAAGGATTTTCTAAGTCACGCCAATTATCCCTATATTGCTCAGGCACAAGATGGCTAATCGCTTCATCAATATCTTCTTCCGACACTTGGAATTCCGACCGTAAAGGATGCTTATAGACTATTTCCAAAGCACATAAATCAGGTACCGTTGCACGGGCGAAGAAAATATCTTCTTTCACTACGGTAGGAACTGTATCCCATTCTGGTTTATCATCATGAGATAAACTTCCACCATAGCGGAACCAATAAAAACCTAGTACCAATAGGATAATCAAAAAGATGTTCCATAGAATGATTTGCCAAGTATCGTCAAATCCAGGATAGGAGATAGACGGTAAAGATAGAAACACATGTCCCATAAACCAAGATAGGATGACGACCGGTAAGAAACCAAGTAATACTAGTAAACCATGATCCTGATTAAAGAACACATCAACTAAATTCTTCTTTTCTGCATGCTTTCCATAATGAACCATGTAATTATAAGTGTCATGAAAATGCTTATAGAATATCATCTTGCCAGCAAAGGCCGCATACAAAACACAGGAATACAAGGTTAAAGCAATTAATCGTACCACATCTTCATACTGATGGTAATCATCTATCCAAAGCGCAGGTATAGTAACAAATACCAATGGAAGCAAAAATACATAAGCATCAAAATCCATGCCCCACCAAAATCCATACTTACATGCACCCAAAACAGATGCCCATCGCCCCTGCCAGGAAGGATATGGATTGTATACACGCATGAAGATAAACCGAAATATGGTACTCAGAATAGGAGCCCAAATCATCAATTTAATATTTTGTTGTAGGGATAAGAAAAATTGCTCGCTCATGGTTGATTAATTCCTACGCTATAATGGTTCTCATTACACACTCTATCCCTATTATAGTTTGCCCTTTGACTGATTTAAATAGTACAGCTTAACGTACTTTGTCACCGTATACATATAGTGGTATAGGGACAATATAAATCCTATTTTCCCATCAAGAAAACCCTTTTGTAAGATATATATCTTAAAAAAGGCCCACTGAGGTCTAATAATAATATCCTTCCAGAAAGAACAGGTTTTTCCCTCTTCATGATATTTTTCTGCTGCCGCAGATGTATACTTATTAAACTTATTAAAGTATTGAGTCCAATTATCGTACGTATAATGTAATAACTTTCCTTTCAATGTATCCTGAGGGAAAGGACTGATAAAAGCTTCATGTACGAAACCTTCTACACTAGCTCCTTCCTTAGGCATTAAACGCAAAACCTTATCAGGCCGCATAGATCCATGACTAGCCTTGTTATGGTGGAATATATTATGACGACATAACCAATAAGCTCTTTTCTCTCCATCCTCTACAGCTTCTCGAATAGAACTATTTAATTCTGGAGATATACGCTCATCTGAATCAATAAACAGAATCCAATCACCTGAAGCTTGACTGATACCAAATCGCCGCTGTTGAGACCAATCGCCATTAAGAGCATGAGGAATAACCTTGGCACCACATTCTTCTGCTAGTGCTACCGTTTTATCTGTACTACCATCATCAATAACTAGTATTTCATCAGCACATTGAATGCTTTGGATGCAATCTACGATATGTTCCTCTTCATTCCGGGCAAGTATAATCGCAGTAATTTTTGACATAAATACCCCTTTCATTTACATCTTCACAATACTTACCAATTATTCCCTTTAATAATCCGCCAAGCACTCACTTGCCGCATGGTATCCATCCAATCCTTGTCGTTTTGATTCATAGGATCCTTTAGACTATGAATCGTTTTGCCATCAGACCACAAGGCATGATTAAAAGCAAAGGATTGCTTATCAAACAAACTTGGTACCATAGCTTCGTAGCTTTGGCCAGGTCGACCGACCAATTGCGCAATAGTTGGAATCAATTGAATGGCCATGCCAAATTGATGGTCAGGCATCCAAGATTTTTCTAATCCTTGTCCATAGAAGATAGCTGGGATAGTAGAGCGCACCATAGGACTTACTTCCTTAGCAAAGTTAAAGCGTTCGCTGTGGTCACCAGTGATGACAAATAAACCAGAAGGATCTTGGGCTTGCATAGCTTTCACAAACTGACCCATCGTATGGTCCGCATACCAGAAGGTACCAATTTCTTGGATGGTATCTGGCTTGTTGCCAATATCATCCGGAAGAGTACCTAGCTTACTTTGATCAAATCCCTCTTGAGCCAAATCCATATTATAAGGAGGATGGTTAGTCGTAGTGAGGACAAAGTTAAAGATTTTTTCTCCCTTATGGGCCTCTGTATAGGCTTCGATACCCTTGAAGAGTTCTTTATCAGGCGCGCCCCAAGCATTCCCCCCTTGGTAATTGAGGTCAGAAGCATCGTGGAACTCGTCAAAGTTTTGAGACAAGGCAAAGCGTTTTACGTCCTGCCAGGACCCAAAGCCCCCATACCAGAAGACAGTCTTATAACCAAGGCCTTTCATGACACTAGCAATACCCATGCCATAAGAAGCTTGATAGCTGGTTGGTTCGTAGTTAGGGAAGAGACCTACATCAGGCATCCCTGTAAGGAAGCCGTTAACAGCCGGCATAGTCCCTGTCCCTTGGGCTAAGAGATAATCTGCAGACATCCCCTTTTGGGTAAGACTCTTACCTTCGTGAGCCACATAATCACCGAATGATGCGTATTGCGGCAACATAGGCCATAGGCCATAAGACTCACCCAAAATAAAGGTAACTGTTTGCGGTTGAATCGGCAATTTTTCTTTATCAATGGTGTGCTTAAAGGATTCATCGATAGTCCTAGCAGGCTTACCCCCAAGGGCTACGATTTTTTCTTTCAACTGCGCTTCTGTTATGTCCACCTTATGGAATTGTTGCATCCGCTTATGAATGGTTCTCACCCGATAGAGGGCTTGAGCATCATCCAAAATGGTTTCATTGAGGAGGGTTGAAGACATGCGGGTTGCATTTTCCCAGTTAATGGAATGAGTATAGCTAAAGGCCCCACCCCATCGGCAGAATATAGCAATAATAACTAAAAGGATGGTGACTTCCCCTGTCCGCACCCACAATTGCCCAGGATTCTTAGGTTCCCAAGAGATTGGTTCCTTAGATAGGATTTTATTGATGACCTTAACCAAAATAGCACAAGCTACAATGGCCACAATCAAATAGGGTATAGCATGATATTCATTAATAGCTGTATTGATAATAGCCCCTATATCATCGTGGGCGCCATTAACCAACATAAGGTTGTAGCCAGATTCAAAAATATGGTAATAAGGAATCCGGATGATAAACAAGAGCGTCATAATGATGGTCGCTAAAGAGTACCAAATACGGCGAATGGCTTGCGCTGGCCATGTAGCCCTAAAGGTCTGCACTAGGGTAGCAATAACAAATGGTACCAGACAAATAGCCCCAATGGTTTTCAAAGAAATTCTAAAACCGTACCAGAGTGTCATCCATATATCGTGGAACTTTACATCTGCTAGGGTATTAGCAAAAATACCTAGGAATACGATGCGAAAAATGGTCAAGAGAACTACAAAAAAAATAAAGGCCTTTCCTTCTTGTTGTAAGCCTTTCCATAATCGATCAAAGCGTTTCATGAGACCCCCTAAAATCCATGTTATTATGCCTAATTATACCACATTTAGGACTCTATTTCGGGGTCTACCACATTATTTATAAGCCCCTTTATGGTATAATTTTAATGTTTACCTAAACTTTTTTATCAAAGGATATGTATATGGACTCTACCCTAATCATAGATTTTATAATCATTCTCGTCCTCATCGTGGCCTCTGGCTGGTTCTCCATGTCCGAGTTGGCCGTTATCAACGCCCGTAAGCACAAGTTAGAAGAACTTGCTGAAGCTGGTGATAAACGGGCTATCCTAGCCCATAAATTGGCAGACGATCCTAACCAAATGTTTTCCACCGTACAAATCGGTATTACCTTGGTAGCTATCCTAACTGGTCTCTATTCTGGCGATACCTTCGCAGATCCTCTAAAAGAGGTGCTCTTAGAAGCTATGCCTTGGTTAGGCTCTTATGCAGGATCTATCTCTTCTATTCTCATCGTTGTACTTATCACCTATTTGACTCTGATCATTGGCGAATTGGTGCCAAAGCGTTTAGCTATTAACAGCCCGGAAACCATTTCTATCTGGATTGCTCGCCCTATCTATGTACTGAGTCTGACTCTCCGCCCTATTGTAGCCATTTTAGCTTGGTCTACAGACTTAGTTCTAAAAATCCTAGGCGTTAAAATCCATGAAGAACAGGCAGTTACAGAATCAGAAATCAATCAAATGCTCACAGAAGGTGTTGCCAAGGGTGCCTACGAAGAAGAAGAACCAATCATGGTAGATAACATCTTCCACTTGGCTGACATGAATGCAGGTGACGTCATGACACCGCGTACACAGGTGAGCTGGATTGACCTCAATGATACAGAAGAACACATCATGGAAGTTCTTTCCAATTCTTCTAACTACCGTATTCCAGTAGCCCATGATTCTTTGGATAAGCTTAAAGGTCTTATCACTGTATCTGATGTATTAGGTAAAATACTTAAGAACGATGAAGATAAGCCACTTAAACATCTTATCGCCCAATGTCTCAAGGATCCTATTATGGTCCCTGAGTCCCTCTCCCTCATGAAGCTCATCGATACATTCCGTACAGAAGGTGTTCACGAAACAGTCGTCCTCGATGAATACGGTTCCTTTTCCGGTCTCGTTACCCTCCACGACATCATGGAAGAAATCGTCGGTCTCATGCCATCCGGTGAAGAAGAACGAAAGGAAGAAGAAAACCGCATCGTCTCCCGCAGTGAAAACTCCTGGCTGGTAGATGGACTCTTAGATATCGATGAATTCAAGGAATACTTCCACATGGAAGAGCAACTTCCTGGCGAAGAAGATGATCTCTACAAGACCTTAGGTGGTTTCCTCACCTACCTCTTTGGTCGTATTCCAAAAGAAATGGACAAGGTTATCTGGGAAGATTATATCTACGAAGTTATGGATATGGATAATACCAGGATTGATAAAATCCTTGTTACCTATCAACCAAAAGAAATTTTAGAAGAAAGTCAATAAACAAATAAAGACCACTAGGAAAGTTTCCTAGTGGTCTTTATTTATATACCTTATGTAATTTTATTCCTCTCTACTCAAATCCACTTCTTTTAGTGGTACTAGCTTAGTCTTGCGACTCAACTTATAACCGAAGTAGAGAAGAAGGAAGGCTGGAATCCCGATATAGGCAACAGATACGCCATACCAGTCGATTTCATCGCCCAAGAAAGCCGAATAGTTTTGACCAGCAATGATAAAGATACACATAGCCAAGGCCAAGAGTGGCCCCAATGGGAAGAGAGAGGCTGTAAATGGCAACTCGCTAAGATCCCGCCCTTGTGCCTTAAAGGCCCGACGGAAACGATAGTGGGAAATAGCAATCCCCACCCAGGCGATAAAGCCAGACATACCAGAGATGTTGACCAACCAGTTATAGGCTTGGCCTTCACCAATAAAGGATGTAAGGAAAGCAAAAAGACCTACAGCGGTTGTTGCCAAGAGGGCTGGTACAGGAACACCACGCTTATTGAGCTTAAGGAATACCTTTGGTGCCTGTCCTTCCTTAGCTAATGCATAGAGCATACGGGTAGAGGAATAGAGACCAGAGTTACCAGCAGACAAAACAGCTGTCAAGATAATGGCATTAATAAAGCTAGCGGCAAAGGCAAAGCCGAAGCGGTCAAATACCAAGGTAAATGGAGAGATGGATACATTCTCAATAGAAGAATTGAGAAGATTTGGATCCGTATAAGGAATTAGGAAACCAATAACGATGAAGGCACCGATATAGAACATCAAAATCCGCCAGAAGATGGATTTGATAGCCTTTGGTACATTCTTTTCAGGGTCTTCTGATTCACCTGCAGCCACACCGATGAGTTCTGTCCCCTGGAAGGAGAAACCAGCCACCATAAAGATAGCTAAGATAGATCCCAGACCACCGACAAACGGAGCTTCGCCAGTTGTCCAGTTTTCAAATCCAGGAGAAGTACCACCAATACCTAAAATAAGGAGAGTCCCTATAAAGAGGAATACGAAAACTGTAATAACCTTAATAGAAGAGAATACGTATTCGCTTTCACCGAAGGACCGGGTGGAAAGAATATTGATAAGGAAGAGGGCCCCTATAAAGAGGGCCGACCAAAGTGAGGCAGGCACATCAGGGAACCAATATTTCATAATTAGGGCACCCGCCAAAATTTCTGCAGCCAAGGTAATGGCCCAGTTAAACCAATAGTTCCAACCTAAGGCAAAGCCAAAGGCTGGATCCACATAGCGAGTGGCATAGGTTCCAAAGGAACCAGATGTTGGCAAGTAGGTAGCCATTTCACCTAAACTTGTCATGAGGAAGTAAACCATAAGACCGATGAGGCCATAGGCTACGAGAGCACCACCAGGTCCAGCAGTGGAGATAGTTTCCCCACCAGCCACAAAGAGGCCTGTCCCGATGGAACCACCCAAGGCGATCATCATCATATGGCGAGATTTTAAACTACGTCGTAATTTTCTTTCTTCAGCCATGCTATCACGTTCCTACAAATCCAAGTTACGAACGTATTTAGCATTGTCTTCAATGAACTTACGACGAGGTTCTACCTTGTCACCCATGAGTACGTTGAAGATACGGTCCGCTTCGATAGAATCTTCTAAGGATACTTGGAACATGGTCCGATTTTCAGGATTCATGGTCGTTTCCCACAATTGTTCAGGGTTCATTTCACCCAAACCTTTGTAGCGTTGGATAGTGATATTTTCACGACCCACTTCATCCAATTTAGCCGTCAATTGTTCATCAGAGTACACATACCAATGAGATTTACCCTTCTTAATTTGGTACAGAGGTGGTTGTGCAATGAATACGTGACCCCCTTCAATTAAAGGCTTCATATAGCGATAGAAGAAAGTGAGAAGAAGGGTTCGAATATGAGCTCCATCCACGTCGGCATCAGTCATGATGATAATCTTGTTATAGCGGGATTTAGTGATATCAAATTCTTCCCCAATGCCTGTACCAAAAGCGGTAATCATGGACCGGATTTCATTATTTGCCAAAATCTTGTCCAAGCGGGATTTTTCTACGTTGAGAATCTTACCGCGCAATGGCAAGATAGCTTGGTAACGACGATCACGACCGGATTTTGCAGAACCGCCCGCAGAGTCCCCTTCGACCAAGTAAATTTCAGTCATGGAGGTATCTTTTTCAGAGCAGTCAGCCAATTTACCAGGCAAGGAAGAGACTTCCAAGGCATTCTTACGACGAGTCAAATCGCGAGCCTTACGAGCTGCTTCGCGGGCCCGATTAGCCATAGTTGCCTTTTCAATAATCTTCTTAGCATCTGCAGGATTTTCTTCGAAGAAAGTCTTAAGCCCTTCCGATACAATTACATCGGTAATCCCCTTAACTTCGGAATTGCCTAATTTAGTCTTGGTTTGCCCTTCGAATTGTGGTTCCAACACCTTAACAGAAACGACAGCTGTCAAACCTTCCCGCACATCGTCACCGGTCAAATTGGACTCAGATTCCTTAATAAGACCAGTTTTACGGCCGTAATCATTAATAGTCCGAGTCAAAGCAGATCGGAAACCGGATAAATGGGTACCACCATCAACGGTATTAATGTTATTAACGAAAGAGAGGATATTATCAGAGTAACCATCATTATATTGGAGGGCTACATCTACAACAACATCATCCTTTTCATTATCAATAGAGATGATATTTTTGTTAATGGTTTCCTTGTTTTCGTTCATGAATTTAATGAACTCAGACAAACCACCTTCATAGTGGAAGCATTCCACACGAGGCTCTTCACCACGTAAATCAGAAATAGTAATTTTAAGACCCTTATTGAGGAAGGCCAACTCTTGTAAGCGAACCTTGAGAGTATCGAAATCAAATACAGTGGTTTCAAAGATTTCTGCATCTGGTTTGAACAAAACGGTTGTCCCTGTATGATCAGTCTTACCGATTTCGTGCAATTCGGATGTTTTATGGCCACGAGCAAAGGAGATTTCTTGAATAATCCCATTTTGATGAACTTGAATTTTGGTCCATTCAGACAAGGCATTTACAACTGAAATACCTACGCCGTGGAGGCCGCCGGATACCTTATAACCGCCACCACCGAATTTACCACCTGCATGGAGCTTAGTTAATACCAATTCAACGGCGGACATACCAGATTCATGCATGCCTGTTGGAATACCACGACCATTATCCACAACGGTAATGGAGTTATCTTTGTTGATGGACACTTCAATATGTGTCGCATAGCCTGCGAGGGCTTCATCCACGGAGTTATCGACTACTTCGTATACTAAGTGGTGCAAACCACGGATAGAAGTAGACCCGATATACATACCAGGACGTTTACGAACTGCGTCTAAGCCTTCCAGAACTTGGATATTCTGGGCTCCGTAATTTTGCTCAGCCATTGTTCCTCCTTATAAAAATCAACCATAGTTAAGTATCCTATGGTTTAACATTATTTTTTGCCTAAATTTTATTATACTATAGATTTTCTTCTTTGAATATTTTATGAGTCTATAGTTAACTCCTAAGGACCTAATTCTTCCTATTATGTTCTTTTACCTTTTCTCTAGTCTGGCTTTCCGGTAAAAACTTAGACCTATACTTAGCACAAAGATTAGCCACAAATTGCGGCTCTAACTGGTCTACACTCTTGAAGGTGATAAGTTGAGCTAACATATACATATGATGGGGGTCATTGGACCCAAAGTGAACCTTATCCATATAGTAATAGATTAATTCCTTACGAGCTTGATTAAATCCCGCTAAAGTACACTGCATATAAGGCTTCATCTGATCATACTTAAGGGTAGGATGCTCTTCTAACACCTTAATAATCTGACCCACATGGGCGCGATAACGACCATGATGACACTGAGCACAAATGAGTCCTTTAGGACTTTTCCTGCCATCTTGAGGTTCAATCCACTTACCACATAGTTTACAGCGTACATAACCTTTCTTAGAAAGTAATTGATTTTTTTTCCAATTTTGTACCTGTACCTTACGACCTATGGCCTTCAAATTAGGATCTTTTATAATCTCCAGAGAAGCATCAATAGAATCTAAGATATCCCTAGGCAAGGCAATTTTAGAAAAATCAATCTTCCCCTTAGGCTGATAAAATAGGTCTATATCCTTAGTTTGTACTTCATCCTTAATAAAGGATTCTTTCTTCATAAGGACCCGAATATCCTTAATGATGTCGTCCTCATAATATTGATTGATAGAACTTAAAATTTGCCCCTTACGCATAATCACTTCCTGCATCCACATAGAATTCGATGCCAACAGCGTAAGTATGGGAGCTTGTATAGATTCAATAGTTACTTGCTGAGCCATAGCAGGACCTACAATGGAATCCCACTTAAAACGAATACCATTAATCCGAATAGCAGAGGCTAGCTGATTCATATCGATAGGTTGATAGCTATCCTTAGACCCATCTTTTTGAGAATCATGACGGCGGTAATCATCCTTATGAGACCAATTACGCTTTTTTTGGAGGTCAAGTATCTCAAACTGTGACATCTATACGACCTCCTCCCTGGCAATGAATGTATTGAATCCGATCCATTCCCTTAAAATCATCTAGATCAGTAGTAGTGATAAAGGTTTGAATCCGCTTGTGCAAAAAATGAAGGAGATTCATGCGGCGACTTTGGTCTAGTTCAGATAAAACATCATCTAATAATAAAACAGGATATTCTCCCACTTCAGACTTAATAAATTCCAATTCTGATAATTTAAGGGATAAAATAGCCGTCCGTTGCTGTCCTTGAGAACCAAATCGTTTTAAATCCATGGTTCCTGAAAAGAAGCCAAGGTCATCCCGATGAGGTCCAATGGATGTATTAGTCCGATAGCGGTCCTTCTCTAGATTAGCCTTGAGTAGATTATAAAACTCTTCTTTATGATTAACTCGGTGACCATCTTGAGAATAAGGTTGTTCATAGGATATGGATAAGTTTTCCAAGCCATCTGTCAGTTTACGATTGAGAAGATTAATTAAAATATTAATCTTTTTAAGAGATTCTAAACGCTTCTTTACGATAAAAGCAGAAGCCTCCGCTAACTGTAAATCCCATTCCTCTAAGGGGATATGCTTCTTTCCTCTATATTCTTTTAAAAGATAGTTACGTTGTTGCAATAGGCGATTATATTGAACCAAAGTATGGTAGTAAGTAGCTGATGTTTGTGATATTTCCATATCAATAAAACGCCGCCGGTTAGATGGTGACCCCTTAATTAGTTGTAAATCTTCTGGGCAGAAGATAACCGTATTTAAGGTACCAATCAATTCCTTTTGGCTAATCTTAGTATCATTGAGATATATCTGCTTAGCCCCCTTATTGAATAATTTAATATTCAAACGATGGGACGTATCCATCTTGTCAAAGTTTACCACTGTAGATGCTTCTTCTTTCCCCATAAGGAGCATATCAGAAGTATCATTAGTCCGATGACTTTTACCAATGGTAGATACATAAATAGCCTCTACTATATTGGTCTTACCAGACCCATTGGGACCGTATAAAACCACCATAGTAGGATCAAAAGCTATACTCAGGTCCTGATAATTGCGAAATTGAAACAATTGTAAGGAATTAATTTTCAAGGATTAAGCCTCTTCTTGACTAATGAGCAAAGATCCAAAACCAGCAATTTCAACTTGATCCCCTACATGAAGTTTTTTGCGTTTTTCTGTGCATACTTGCCCATTAAGGGAGATAGCTCCTTCTTCTAAAAGGGGTTTAATTTGACCACCGGTCATAATGATGCCAGCTAGTTTTAAAGCTTGATCCAATTGGATATAGTCCGTATGGATAGCTACCTCTATAGTCTCTTTCATAGTTATTTCCTTTATACCCGAACAGGGGTAACAACGTAGGTGTAATTAGGATTATTATCTTGGCGGATAACAACAGGCCCATTTTGTTTTAAATAAAGATGAACTGTATCCCCTGTAGAATGGCGCAAAATATCTGTAATGTAGCGGCCATTAAAGTTAATCGTAAATGGTGTACCCTTGAATTCTACAGGAATTTCTCGTTTTAAGTTCCCCATTTCAGAATTTTGAGAAGACAAGACAAGAGATTCTTCATTCCAGTCATAACGAATGACATTATAGGAGAAATCTTTTGCTGCGAAGGATACCAAATCAACGGCATCAGCAAATTCCTTGCGGCTAATAACAGCAGAGGAATCAAATTGAGCTGGAATTACTTTTTCGTATTCAGGGTAGGTACCTTCGATTAAACGAGAGATAATATAGACATTTTCAAAGGTAAATACGATTTGTGTTCGGTTCCATACAATAGAAACGATAGATGGATTATTTTTAGGAAGTAATCGGGATACTTCCGATAAAGTTTTAGTTGGAATGATGCAACGAGTAGCTGACAAGGCTGGACTATCAAGGGTAATCTTTTTAACAGCCATTCGATGCGTATCTGTTGCTACCATGGTAACTTGAGATTCTTTAATTTCTAAAAGAGCTCCTTGGAAGACAGGACGATCATCTTCTGTTGCTGCTGCATAGGTAGTAAGGTCGATTAGTTCTTTCAACTGATCAGAATCCATATCTACTTGGTTTTCATTGTGAATTTGTTCTACCAAGGCGAAATCTTCTGGATTGATAGTAACGAATACGAATTCTGCTCCATCAGAAGAAAGGGTAATTTTATTAGAATCTTCTGGTTTGTTGATGGTAAGGCTTGTACCTGGTGCCTTTTGTACGAATGTATTGAAATTATAAGAAGATACAACAGCAGTACCAGCTTCTTGAATATCTCCTGGAATGGATACCTTCATACCCAATTCGAAATCATTGGCTTGGAATTCAACTTGATCGCCTTTAGTTGTAATATAAATAGCTCCTGGTAAATTTGAGGATGTTTTATTTTGAGATACCTTTTGGAGGGTGTTTACAACATGAAGTAAGTTTTCTTTGGTAAAAGTAATATGCATGATTGATCCTTTCTTTATAGATAATCAACAATCTATCTTTTTCTAAAGCTGTTTTTGATTGTTTCGTAAATTAGTAGTCTTAGTAGTAGGGGTTTGTGGATTTGTGAAAAAGTTTTTTGTCCTTAGATGTTGTGGGCTTGTGGGCATGTTTATAAGGGTGTGTATAGTTTGTAGAGACTTATCAACATATACACAGATTTTCTTATATTTAATTTTATCCACAAGCTTATCCACATCTTGTGAACAGGTTTATACACTGGTCTTTATTTTTTCTTTTATATCCTCTAGAGTATCGCGCAGAGCCGGATCTTTTTCCAGTTCTTTGGTGACCTTTGTATAAGCGTGAAGAATGGTTGTATGATCTTTGCCAAATGAAGATCCGATTTGTGGAAAACTTTCATTAATCAGTTCTCGGCATAGATACATGGCGATTTGACGGGGAACGACGAATTGCTTATTTCTCTTACTGCCCAAGAGGTCTGTCTTTTTGATGGAAAAGTAGGAGGCTATAAAGTTTTGAATACCTTCAATTGTTAGATACACTCGGTTGGAATCTGGTAAGAGGTTAGCCAAAGCCTTTTGTGTAAAGGCTAGGTCAATAGCATGTATCCGCCCTTCTCCAACAGCCATGGATAAGAGTGAATTGAGAGCCCCTTTGAGGGATCGAATGTTATCTTTGAAGGATATAACAATGAATTCGATGGATTCGTGGTCAATGTGGAGTTGTGGAAATTGATGTTTCTTCTGCTCAATGATGGATTGAAGAATAGCTGTACGCATTTCCCGGTCCGGTGGATCGATAGTGGTTACAGCACCTTCCATGAATCGTGTCCGCAAGCGGTCCGTTAAGGATTTCATATCCTGCGGCATTGTATCAGAGGTCAATACGATTTGTTTGTTATCGTTTTTTAATACATTAAAGGTATGGAAGAATTCTTCCTGGGTGGATTCCTTATTATCGAAGAATTGTATGTCATCAACTAGTAATACATCAATGTTACGGAAGGTATTGCGGAAGGTTTCTGGATTCTTATCTCGGATAGATTTGATGAATGAATTCATCAGGGCCTCTGAGGTAATACACATAACCTTTTTATCTGGATAACGTTGTAAAATGTCATTTCCTATGGCGTGCATGAGGTGGGTTTTACCTAGACCTGATTCACCATAGATAAAGAGTGGATTGTAGAGTGTAGAAGGTGACTCTGCTACGGATTGAGCTAAGGAAAAAGCTACCCGTGTAGAATTACCGGAGATAAAGTTAGCAAAGGTAAAATCTGGATTGAGGCTAGATTGAGATAGGTCTACATCGTTAGTAGTATGATGGGCATCTCTAGTAAATTCCCCTGGGAATTCTTGTTCCTGCGGGTTTGGAATGGACGGATATTGCCTTTGCTGGCTTGGTTTATTAGGGCTAATAATCACTGGGTCTTGATAAATTGGTTTGATGTATTCCTGATTTTCAAATTCATTTGGTTTAGGAATAGCTGTTCCTAGAGGGGTTTGATCAATCTGGGAAGGTTCTTCATAACTAGTAGGCATTCCCATACCCATGTCGATGATATCTACATTGATGGAAGGCCCCATGATTTGATGGACCGCATCTAAGAGAACTTTACGGATGATTTCATTTTGTTCTATATAGTTTTTTATAAAGCTTTGCATAACCCCTAACTGTAATGTATTATCAAGCAATTGCAGGGGTAAGAGGCCAGAATGGATGGTCATTTCCCAAAGTTGAGGCGGTAATTGCTTCTGTGTTAGCTCTAAAATGGTTTGCCATTTCGACCCTAATTCCATATTTAACATGTGTCAGATCCTTTACTAGCAAGATGTAAACAGGTTTTTGTGGATACTTGTGGATAAGTTCTGTAAAAAATAGTCTACAAACTATAGATAAATTCAGTAACTACGGGAATTACAAGGTTTATTTTACCATGTGAATAACTTGTGGACAAGCTGTTTATAAGATGTGTATGAGAGTATGAATAAGCCTCATAATCCTATAAAAAAATTGAATTTCTTATGTGTATAAATAAAATTATTCACAATGTGGATAAGTCTTCTATGAAAGGTTACAGTAAGGTGTAATTTCATATACCCATCATAAGAAAGGGTAACTATTGTTATAACACTTTATTTTTAATTTTTATAGTTTGATCTTACGGATTGACTTTACAGATTGACATTATAGTAGTTTAACCCTATAATTACACTGTTATGGTATAGAGTAAAACAAAAATACATTTCGAGGAGGTGTTTTACTGATGAAGCGTACTTACCAACCAAATACTCTTTGGAGAAAACGTACTCATGGTTTCCGTGAACGCATGAAAACTATTGGCGGCCGTCTCGTGTTGAAACGTCGTCGTGCCAAAGGCAGAAAACGTCTTTCTGCATAATATAATAGCTGTTTAGGCAGGAGAAAAAACTTGGCTTTACTGCCAAGTTTTTCTTTATTTCTCGGTATAATAGGAAGCATTCATGGATTACGGTATAGATAAAGCGAGAAGAATTCAAAAGAATAGCGATTATCGACTGGTCTATAAGCACGGCAAGTATGAAGTAGGACGTATGTCCGTTATCTATCGTATGCCCGTAGCTAAGCAGGCTACTAAAATCGGTTTTGTAACCGGTAAGAAGGTAGGTTGTGCCGTGGAACGCAATCGCGCTCGTCGCCTTATGAAAGAGGTGTATCGCTTGCATCAGCATGAAATCCGTGAAGGCTATTCCATCGTCATCGTAGGCCGTGCTGGCTTGGCTAAGGCGGACTACAAGCAGGCGGAAAAGGAATTGATGTACCTTTTTAAAAAGAGCAAGCTACTCAAAAATTAGGTACAGGGAGGTCCCTATATGCGATTACTTAATTTACTCTTGATAGGACTCGTACGATTCTATCAAGTCGCTATATCTCCTCTTTTACCGAGGAGCTGCCGTTTCTACCCTACCTGTTCAGCATATACACTAGCGGCTTTACGTAAATATGGTCCTTTGAAAGGCACTTGGTTAGGCATCAAGCGGATATCTAAATGCCATCCCTTCCATAAGGGTGGTTATGATCCCCTTCCCTAGCTGGGACAAAATTGGAAATGCCTAAGCGTTTGCATGGGTGAAATTTAGACCATACCATAACCACTATTAGACGCGTTAAGGACATATTATAAACCCTAGTATAGGAGACATTATCGTGGAATTTTTAAGCACAATTTTCCATCCTATCGTCAGTTTGATGAGCACCTTGTTGACATACTGCTACGAATTGACACAATTGATTGGCATTCCTTCTTATGGTGTGGCCATCATTATTTTGACTATCTTTATTAAAGCCACCTTGGCACCATTGACGGTAAAGCAAGTAAAGTCTATGAAGGCTATGCAAGATTTGCAACCTCGTATGAAAGAATTGCAGGCTAAGCACAAGGATAATCCACAACTCTTGCAACAAGAAATGACGAAAATGTACAGGGAAATGGGCGTTAACCCATTGTCTGGTTGCCTTCCTTTGATCATTCAAATGCCATTCTTGATTGCTATTTATTGGGCTTTGCAAGGTTATTCTTATGACCCAGCACATATTAGCTTCTTATGGCTTCCTTCCTTGGGTGAAGCAGACCCATACTATGTTCTTCCTATTTTGTCTGCTCTATCCACTTATATTATCAGCCGCCAATCCATGGGCAATTCTGAAGGGGCTGCAGCAGCACAACAAAAGATCATGGGTTATATCATGCCGTTATTTATCGGTTATATCTCTTTGAATTTCCCATCTGGTCTTGTTATCTACTGGGTAATTTCCAACGTATTCCAATTGGTACAACAACATTTTATCTATAAATCTTTGAAATAAAATGGAGGTCCTATGGAATGTGTAGAGATTTCTGCTAAAACTGTAGAAGCTGCTTTGGAAATGTTCAAAGAAAAGGGCTATACCTTAGCATCCTATGAGGTGTTACAGGAGCCTAAATCGGGTTTTCTCGGTTTTGGCCGTAAGCCAGCTATCGTTCGTGCCTATTATGAAGAGAATACCTCTCTTGAAAGTCCTTTTGACACTGAAAAAGAAGACCAAGAGAGCCCTTCTAAGAATCGTCAAATCCAAGAGCAAGTAGCGCAAAAGGGATTAACCTTCCTTCGAGATTTATTTGCTAAGATGAATATTGATGTAACAGTTACTATGACAGTAAAATCTAAGGTTATTTATTATCAAGTTGAGGGCCAAGAAGAAATTGGTGTCTTAATCGGTAAGCATGGACAAACCTTAGATGCTATTCAGTATTTAACTAGCTTAGTAGCGACTAAAGAACATCACGGCCTTAATCGTTACCACATCGTGGTAGATGTGGAAAACTACCGAGATCGTCGAGCAGATACCTTGAAGGCTTTGGCTAAACGAATGGCTGAAAAGGCTAAGTATGATCGACAAAAGGTTCGTCTAGAACCTATGTCTGCTATGGAACGCAAGGTTATTCATATGGCCTTGGCTAAGGAAGAAGGTATTATTACCGATAGTGAAGGACAAGAACCCTTCCGCTATGTAACCATTTCCTATAAGGCTTAAATCCTTATGTAAAAGTTATCCGTAGATTATAAAAATAGAGTTCCTAGAGTATCACAATGATATTCTGGGGACTCTTTTTTTATGACTACTGTTAGCTAGTTAGTAAAAATAATAGATTTTATTATATAATAAAGGATAGATTTTATTGATGTATACGGGTTAGTGAAAGTAGCCCTTATATGCTTGTTATATAAGGAGATTACTATGTATATTGATGATACCATCGCAGCCATCGCTACGCCTCCTGGTATTGGCGGTGTGAGCATTATTCGGGTTAGTGGTAAGGATGCCTTTTCTCTTGTGGATTCTATTTTTCAATCGGCCGGTAGCTTGCCTCTTAAAGAGAGACCTAATAAAACTGTACAGTATGGACATATTATAAATCCTAAGACGGGAGATACCTTGGATGAGGTTATTCTCCTCCTCATGCAAGGTCCCCACTCCTATACGGCTGAGGATGTAGTGGAAATTCAATGCCATGGTGGCATTGTATCCACTCGCGCTATTCTTACCCTTCTTACTTCCTTGGGTATACGTCTTGCAGAGCCTGGTGAATTTACTAAACGAGCCTTTATGAATGGCCGTATCGATTTGACTCAAGCAGAGGCTATCATCGATATTATTGAGGCTAAAACAGAAGATTCTCTATCTCTAGCTGTTAAGCAATTGGATGGAACCGTTTCTACGTTTGTAAAAGATTTACGAGAAAATTTGATTTCTATGATTGCCCATTTGGAGGTAACCATAGACTATCCAGAAGAAGATATTGAAGAAGTGTCCTCTCAAGAAGTGGGTCAGCAGTTACAACCTATTGTAAGGCAAATGGATCAACTTTTGTCTACGGCTAATACAGGTCGCCTCATTCGGGATGGTATTTCTGCAGTTATTGTAGGACGACCAAATGCAGGTAAGTCTTCCTTGATGAATGCTCTCTTGCGGGAAAATCGGGCTATTGTAACGGATATTCCAGGGACGACTCGCGATTCTATCGAAGAATATATGAATATTGAAGGTATATCCCTTCGGTTAGTAGATACAGCTGGCTTGCGGCAGACTGATGATCAGGTAGAAGCTATTGGCGTACAAAAGGCTAGAGAATATGCGGATAAGGCGGATATAATTCTCTGCGTTATCGATGCTTCTAAGGAGCTTTCAGAGGAAGAAAAGGATATCCTCCAAGATGTGAGTGGCAAGCATACTATCGTCCTGCTTAATAAGTCTGATTTGGGCAGCGTGGTGATCCCTCCTATGATTCAAGAATTAGGAGAATTCGTGGCTGTAGAGCCTATTTCTGCGGCTCAAGGCCAAGGGTCGAGTGTCGTTAGTAAATGGGTGAAAGATTTAGTGTATGGCGGGCAGGTATCTGCTGATCATTCTGCTATCTTATCCAATGTACGGCATATTTCCCTGATGAAAGAGGCAAAGGCCTATTTAGATCAAGCTGAGGAAAATATATCCTTAGGTATGCCTATTGATTTTATCGCTACGGACCTCCGGTCAGCCTGGGAGGCCTTAGGGCAGATTACAGGAGATTCCTTGCGAGAATCCATGGTAGATGAACTATTCTCCCGTTTCTGCTTAGGAAAATAAGAAAGAGGTAAAAATTTCTAATAAGAGGACAAGTAAATAGTCATTTTTATTAGTAATGTAACTATGAAATAGTTGTACGCTAAGTATAATTTACCTAGCTAAGTACAAACTAAGATAATGAGTAAGGAATATATATGTATATAGTAGATTCTTATGATGTAATCGTCATCGGTGGTGGCCATGCGGGCTGTGAAGCAGCTCTTGCTACAGCTCGTATGGGCCAACGGACCCTCATGGCTACCCTTAATTTGGACAATATAGCCCTCATGCCGTGTAACCCAGCAGTAGGCGGACCTGGTAAGAGCCATCTTGTCTTTGAATTGGATGCTCTGGGTGGACAAATGGGTATTAATGCAGATGCTACGGCCATTCAGATGCGTATGCTCAATTTGGCCAAGGGTCCTGCTGTTCATTCTTTACGGGCCCAATCGGATAAGTTTGAATACCAATATTTGATGAAACGGACCTTAGAAAACCAAGAGAATTTGGATGTTAAACAGATTATGGTTAACCAACTTTTGGTAGAAGACGGTAAGGTTACAGGGATTGTCACAGAATTAGGGGAAGTTTATCAAGCTAAGGCTGTAGTCCTTTGTACAGGAACTTATCTTAAGGGAAAAATTCTCATTGGAGATTATTCCTATTCTGGTGGTCCAAATGGTCAGCGGACAGCTGAATGCCTATCCCAATCTTTATTGGACCATGGCATTGAACTTATGCGTTTTAAGACTGGTACACCAGCTCGTGTAGATAAGCGAAGCCTTCATCCTGAAAGAATGGAAGTCCAAGAGGGTGATCCACAGCATAGGGCCTTTTCCTTTATGTCAGAATGGACAGACCGGAATAAAACGGTTTGCCATCTGACCTATACCAATGAAAAGACTCATGAAATTATACGAGCTAATATCCATAGAGCTCCTATGTACAATGGCATGGTAGAGGGTGTGGGTCCTCGTTACTGCCCTTCCATTGAAGATAAGGTAGTCCGTTTTGCTGATAAGTCTCGCCATCAACTCTTTGTGGAACCAGAAGGCTTAGGAACTAATGAGATGTATGTACAAGGGATGTCTACCTCCCTTCCTATGGATGTGCAATATGCCTTCCTCCGTACTATTCCGGGCCTAGAAGATGTGGAAATCATGCGGCCTGCCTATGCTATTGAGTATGACTGTTTAAATCCGACACAATTAACGCCTGCTCTAGGAGTTAAGCATATTAAGGGCCTCTACTCAGCAGGTCAAGCTAATGGCACCTCCGGTTATGAAGAGGCTGCTGCACAAGGTCTAATGGCAGGTATTAACGCAGCCCTTTACCTACAAGGAAAGGAACCGTTTATCCTAGAACGGTCAGAAGCTTATATTGGAGTTCTCATCGATGACTTGGTAACTAAAGGTACTAAGGAACCATATCGGATGATGACCTCCCGGTCTGAGTACCGCCTCCTCCTTCGTCAGGATAATGCAGATTTGCGTCTGACAGAAAAAGGCCGCGCTATTGGTCTCGTATCTGATCAACGGTGGGAAAAATTCCAGGCAAAAAAAGCAGCTATGGAAGCGGCTATGAAAGCTTTGAAAAACACGCCCATCAACCCTACTCAAGAAACGCAAAAAATCTTGGAAAAGCTTAATACACCGGCAATTAAGACGGGCATTCGGGCCTTCGATTTAGTTAAGCGGGTGGAATTAGATTATGCTAAGGTGGCCGAAGCCTTTGGTCTTCCTCACTTTACCCCTGATGTAGAAGAAGAGGTCAATATTTCTATTACCTACGAAGGGTATGTAAAGAAACAATTAGACCAAGTGGAAAAGGTGCGAAAATTGGAGGGCAAAATATTGCCTGAAGAATGGGATTATACAGAAATTAAGGGAATTACCTTGGAAGCTCAACAAAAACTCAATCAAATTCGTCCTCGGTCTATTGGACAGGCCTCTCGTATTTCTGGCGTATCCCCTGCGGATATATCCGTCTTATTAATACAATTGGAACACTATAATAGGACAAAGGGGTAAGCTATAGATGAGTAAATATGAAGATGTAGTCATCGCTGATCAAGATACCTTTATAGGGGATTTCAAGGATCAGATGAAAGCCTTTAATCTACCTGTAACTGACCAGCAATGCAACGACTTTTATAGCTACTATGTAGCCCTTGTAGAGGCCAATAAATATATGAATTTAACTGGTATTGTGGATATGCACGAGGTAATTATTAAGCACTTCATTGACTCCTTGTCTGCCTATGATCCTAAGTATATTAAGGATGGGGCTAGCCTTATTGATGTGGGAACAGGAGCTGGTTTTCCTGGCCTTCCCTTGGCCATCTATAATAGGACCTTGAAGGTTACTCTTTTTGATTCCCTTCAAAAACGCCTCAATTTTCTTCAGTCTGTGGTAGATCAGTTAGGGTTGGATAATGTAATAACCCTTCATGGTCGGGCAGAAGACTTGGCCCATAAATCTAATTACAGAGAAACCTATGATGTGGCAACAAGCCGGGCCGTAGCTCGCCTCCCCATCCTTTTGGAATGGACCCTTCCCTATGTGAAAGAAAATGGCTTTGTAATAGCTCTTAAGGGGGCTGCCTATGATGATGAAATTAAGGAAGCTAAGCATGCTTTAGAAGTTTTGTGTGCTGCTTTAGATACAACTCAACCTATTAAATTACCTGGTCTGGACGATAAGCGTGCTGTCTTATATATCAAAAAATATAAGGCCTGTCCTAAAAAGTATCCTAGAAAACCAAAGGAAATTAAGGATAGGCCTCTATAAAAGACTATTGCATTATAAAATAGTCCCTAAGATATCTTAGGGACTATTTTTTTTACTGAAAATAAATATTCTATATTGGAAGAAATAACAAGATTAAATTGTAAATATACAACACATTAGATACAGATAGAATTTAATTAGGTAATAAAAAGGTGGTTGATATCATGAACTACTCGAAAGAAAAATAACATTAAAGCGATAAGAACCGTAAATTTAGTGGATGAATAAAAGAGAGTCTTTATTTGTCTATTTAACTTTTTTATTGATAAACCTATTTGAAATTTGATGGAAAGAAAAAGAATCTTAGAATTATGTTTATAAAAATACAAAAATCATGAGCAGTAAAATAGGTAACAGAAAAAAGATCGTGGAATTTAGAACTATAGTTTTACATTGATAGGTAAAATTGATGGGTAAATTTTATAATATTGTAAGATAAGGTGTGAAATAAGTAAATTAAAAAGAAGGATAAATAAAATAGATTAATTAAAATTAATAAGGAATACTAATTAATAAATAGTTTTTTATTTACTATCTAGTAAAATCCTTACTACATCTATTGTGATAATTATTACTAGGTCTGGTGAAACGGTTTTTACTACTAGTATTGAACTGTATTTAAAGATTTCTTAATCAGATACCTGATAAGATATCTGTTTGTTTAAGATTTATATTTTTTTATAAGATAAACGTAAGTAAAAATTATATGAGATAATTTACTATGCTTCTAAAATGAGCCCCCTACCCTATCGAGATTAGATAATCGGCATACATTTCCAACCATAAAAATAATTCTTTGATTTGGAATTGTTTCACGTGAAACAATTTAGTAAATGTAAGAAAAAAGAAAGCTGATTTGTTTCACGTGAAACATAGTAAGAATAAAGTAATAAAATAGAAATATCTTAAAATAAAATCGCTAGAATAAAACTAAAAAATAGCTAAAATTTTATGAAAAGATAAGAAGTTATTAATTAGAAAAGAGCTTAACTGTGCTATAATATAAGAGTTATATAGATTCTTGTTAAGTTTAATGAGTGAGGTGAACATAGTGGGTAAAATTATTGCCATTACTAACCAAAAGGGTGGCGTTGGTAAAACAACTACGGCTGTTAATTTAAGTGCATGTCTAGCTGATGCTGGTAAAAAAGTTCTCCTTGTAGATTTAGATCCGCAAGGTAATGCTTCTTCTGGTTTAGGGATTGATAAGGATAGTCTTGAACAATGCATGTATGACGTCCTCTTGGATGGCGTTAATATTAAAGATATTATTGAATCCACTATGTTAAAGAAACTATCTGTCGCTCCTGCTACCATTCAATTAGCTGGTGCAGAAGTGGGTTTGGTAGAAGTTGTTTCACGTGAAACAAAATTAAAAGACGCCTTACACTTAATAAAAGATAAATATGATTTTATCATTATAGATTGTGCTCCTTCCCTTGGTTTGTTAACACTAAATGCACTTACCGCTGCAGATTCTGTTATCATTCCAATCCAAACTGAATTCTATGCCTTGGAAGGTGTAAGTCAGTTGATGAAGACAATACAAGTTGTTCAAGGTACGACAAATAAAAATCTTGCTTTGGAAGGGGTCCTATTAACTATGTTTGATGGTCGGACTAATTTATCCATTCAAGTAGCTGAAGAAGTGAAAAAATATTTTGGGGCTAAAACTTATAAGACAATTATTCCACGCAATGTGAGGTTGAGTGAAGCTCCTAGTTTTGGTGAACCAGTTATTGTATATGATCCGAAATCTAAGGGTGCAGATGTGTATACAAAGTTAGCTAAAGAGGTAATTAAAGATGCCAAGAAACGCTAGAAAGGATATAAAAAAAGGCCTAGGCAAAGGATTAGGAGCCTTATTACAAACTTCTGAACAAACTTTTGAAGAAATTAATCAACAGCAAACCCATGAACTACCTCTTAAAGATATAGAACCTAACCCAGACCAACCTCGTAAAAACTTTACGGAAGATGCTTTGGAAACCCTTATGGAGTCGATTAAGAATTTCGGCATAGTACAACCGATTGTAGTCCGTAAAAAGGGGAAAAAATATCAGATTGTAGCTGGTGAACGTCGCTATCGGGCTGCAAGTGCTCTTGGCTTGGACCAGGTACCAGTTATTATCAAAGATTATTCTACTGAAGAAGTAACAGAAATTGCTTTGGTGGAAAATTTACAACGGCAAGATTTAGATCCTATTGAAGAAGCCTTTGCTTATCAAAGATTAATGGACACATTTAAGCAGACACAAGATCTAATAGCTACACGTGTTGGTCGTTCCCGGTCTCACGTAGCTAATATGATGCGTCTCCTTAAGTTGCCGGAAGCAATTCAAAATGACCTCTCTGTTGGTGAGTTAACTATTGGTCAGGCTCGACCTCTTTTGTCTTTATCCAATGAAAAGACACAGCTAGAAGTAGCTGAAAAAATTAAAGAGGAGGATTTAAATGCGCGGCAAGTAGAAGCTTTAGTTAATTCTTTGGCATCCACTAAGAAATCAAAGACTAATAAAAAGCCAACTAAGAAGGATTCTGCTGAATTACGTGCCCTAACTGAGCGTTTGAAACTTTCCTTGGGTTCTCCTGTCAATATTAAGCTAAAGGCTGGTAAGAAGGTACAAGGGAAAATTGAAATTTCCTTTGCCTCTGAAGAAGAATTAAACCGTCTCTTGCTCTACATGGAAGCATCTTCAGCAGAGGGAGAATTGTTAAATGATGTCTTTCATGTGTAAGAAGGTGATGTAAGAATGGTAGAAATAACACCACAAGCGAACCGCATTCATATTGGTTTCTTTGGTTCTACCAATGCCGGTAAATCTACCTTAATCAACCTTTTGGCTGATCAATCTGTATCACTTGTATCCGATGTGGCAGGGACTACAACTGACCCTGTAAGTAAATCTATGGAAATTCTTCCACTTGGGCCGGTGGTCATTGTCGATACAGCAGGTGTTGATGATAAGACAGAATTGGGCCAGTTGCGGATTGCTAAAACTCGTGAGGTTATTCCTAAGGTCAACTTAGGTGTATATGTTTTAAGATCTGATCGAGATCCTAGTCCAGAGGATATGGCTTGGCTTAAAATTTTAGAGACTGCAAAGCTACCAACTGCTCTAATTATTAATGAAGTAGTTGGAGGCCTTAGCGGGCAAGAGTATTTACAAAGACATCCTAACTTAACTGGTTTAGTTACAGCTTTAGGTTATGATGATTTTAGCCAGGGACATAAACGACTCGAACTATTAGATCTTTTAGGCGGATTAAAACCTATAGGGGCTGAAACAGATAGGTCCTTGTTAGATGGCCTAGTTAAAGAAAATCAAACCATCGTATTGGTTTGCCCTATTGATTCAGCGGCCCCTAAGGGTCGACTCATCTTGCCACAGGTACAAATGTTGCGGAACATATTAGATTGTCATGCTATGGCTCATGTTGTTCAAGTGGAGCAATTAGATTCATTGATTAAGGCATTAAAGGATAAACCCAATTTGGTTATCACTGATTCTCAAGCATTTGATCAGGTCAATACTATCTTGCCAGAAGATATTCCTTTAACTAGCTTTTCTATCCTCATGGCTCGTTTTAAAGGGCGTTTAAAGGATTTGATTGCTGGTGTAGACGCTGTTAAGCATCTTAAGCCAGGTTCTCGTGTTCTTATCTCGGAAGGCTGTACTCATCGTCGCCAATGCGATGATATAGGAACTGTTAAGATTCCTATGTGGCTTAAAAAGAATGGCTATGAAGGGTTACAATTGGAATGGACAAGCGGTGGTGCTTTTCCACAGGATTTGTCCAAGTATGATTTAATCATTCATTGTGGGGCTTGTATGCTAACACGTCGTGAGGTCTTGCGTCGACTCGATGTATCTATCGTTCAGGGCGTTCCTATGGTGAATTATGGGGTGCTTATTGCGTCGCTTCATGGTATACTTGAACGTGCTATTAGTCCTTTCAAAAATGAATTAGGAAACTAAAGGAGTTTTCATGTTAGAATTTTTCCAAGCTTGGATGCTCATCTTTATCGTTCCATTCTTAATTTTATTTATTTACTGCATTCTTTTGCATGTGAAGCTTAATACCTTATCCAAGAAGTATAAGTACTTTATGGATGGTGAGAATGGCGTTAATATTGAACGTAAATTAGCTGTTGAGGTGAAAGAAATTCGGGAAGCTACGGCCTCCTTAGATGACTTGTTTGCCCGTCAAGAAATTATTCAAAAAACACAAAGTAATACCTTTCAGAAGATTGGTTTTGTTAAGTATAATGCCTTTGAAAATATCGGTAATGATTTGTCCTTTGCCCTTACCTTACTAGATGGCAATAATAATGGTATTTGCTTGTCTTCTATTTATGGGCGTAATGAATCCCGTGTTTTCTCCAAGCCTATCTACCATGGCCGGGCTAGTGTAGCCTTGTCCCAAGAAGAACAGGATAGCTTGAACGAGGCACTTAGTAAGGCTGTTACAGAAGAGTCTATGGCACCTAAAGAGGAGCAATAAGAGTATATGAAATTACCAGCTTTTAAAGGCCTCAACCTCTCTAAGATGATTAGCTTCCAAGGGGATCAAGGAACCTTAACCATGTCCCGGAAGAAGTGGAAAATTCTTGGTTTGGTAGGGGCGATTATCTTGCTCTTGGCCATTATCATGACCGTTTGGGGCATTGCTCGGCAGGCGGAAGTAGTACAATTACGTCAACAAACCCAGCTGCAAACAGAGCAATTAAAACTATTACAAAAGAAAACGGATGCTTTGGATAAAAAGTTAGAAACTCTTGATCAATTGGATCAAGAAATCCGTAATATGGTTAAAGGGTCTGAACAAGGAACGCCGGCACAAGGGGGCGGCGAATCTGAAACCCCAAAGTCTCCCAGCAGTGATGATTCAGATAAGGAATTAACACCAGCGCAAATGTCCGCAAAGTTGTCTCGTATGGATGCGCAAATCCAACGACGCTTGGCGTCCTTCTACATGTTGCGGTCCGTCCTCAAGGATGGGGTTGGTGCTGACATCGCTGCTATGCAGAGCGTTAATTTCGCCGCTAGTGTGACTGGTTCTAATACGAGAACGCCTTCTATTTGGCCTACTACAGGTGTTATTACATCTGATTTTGGAGCCCGTGTAGATCCTGTTTATGGAGGCCAGTCCTACCATGAAGGGATTGATATTGCTGATGATTATGGCACTCAAGTTGTGGCTACAGCAGCTGGTACAGTTACCTTCGCTGGTCCTACTGATGGTGGCTATGGTAATTTGGTTGAAATTGATCATGGCAATGGTATTGTGACCCGTTACGGTCATAACTCTGTTGTCTTAGTCAGTCCTGGTCAACAGGTTCGCCAAGGAGATGTTATCTCCCTTATGGGGTCCACTGGCAAATCAACAGGGTCTCACTTGCATTACGAAGTTGATGTGAATGGTACTCCTGTAGACCCAATTGTATTCCTACCAGTAAAAAATTAATAACCTATGGTCGTATAAAGGGATTGTATCTTATGGTACAATCCCTTTTGCATTGCACGTAAATGCCCTATAATAGAAGTAGTATATAGTATTTTAGGAGGTACATTATATGACCCAAGGCTATGTACAAGTGTATACAGGTGAAGGCAAGGGTAAAACTACAGCTGCTATTGGTTTGGCTATTAGAGCCATAGGAGCTGGTAAAAAGGTTCTCTTCTTGCAGTTCATGAAATCAAAAATATATAGCGAGCATAAGATTTTACCTGACCTTCCTAATATTACCTTGAAGACGATTGGTAAACCTTTCTTTGTCATCAAGAAGGGTATGAAGTCACCTCAAGAATTATCTCGATGGGGTGATGAGGTAGTCGTTTTTGAGGCAGGTCATCCGCCAAAAGACTATGTAAAACTCATTCAGAAAGGCTATGAGTTGGCTTGTAGGGCCCTCCAATCTGGGGATTACGATCTAGTCATTTTGGACGAATATAATATGGCTCTTTTCTTTGAACTTATTAGTTGGACTCAAACAGAGGCCTTGTTGCGGGATAGACATCCTGCTGTAGAGGTAGTATTCACTGGTCGTGGTGCTCCGCAGGACCTTATTGATGTAGCTGATTTAGTAACGGAGATGAAAGAAGTTAAGCACTACTACCAACAGGGGGTGAACGCCCGGTTAGGTATTGAAAATTAAGGGGTAATCTATGACCATAGCACTCATTGTGCTACTAGTTATCATTAGTCTTATAGGACTCGTCCTTTGTTCGCCTATTTCCTATTCTTTGAAAGCTTCCGGCCGTCACCCCATGATGGTTGACCTGTCCGTCAAATGGCTCTATCGCCTTTTTGCCTTCCACCTTTCCTATGAGGAAGGAGGGCCTTTTATAAAAGAGCTCTATGTTTTGGGTTCAATGAAAATGGGCAAGGCTCGTGATTATGACGAGTGGTTGGAGAAGAGGATAGAAAAGGAAGTAAAGGAAGAGGATTTAGCAGAGGAAAAAGAGAAAGAGGAAACTGATACAAAATTAGAAGAGGAGGAAGAAATTTCCTATAAAAAGCGTGTTTCCTTTTCTTCTGATGGCCAGGTATTGGCTACAGAATATGGGCAAGAGCCATCAGAGGGGAAGTCTTCTACAGATAGTCATGTTGAGACTTCATCTAAAGAGGAGCCATCTGACCATGATAGTAATCAAGGTCAGGCAGAAAAGTCTCATGACCCTAAGGGCCTTTCTCAAGACCAGGAGTCCGAGAAGGAGCGCTTGGATTACTTGTGGTGGAAGCCTTATATCTTGAATCGTGCATTCTGGTCAGCCCTGAGTCGTTTTATGACTTCTTGTTATAACCATTCCAAGCCACGGTCTATGGTAATGGAAGGTAAGTTTGGCTTACCTAATCCTTACTATATGGGTATATTGGCAGGTATCCTCTATACGCGATGGCCTCAAGCCATAAAAGAGATTGAATTGGATTTTATAGAGACTTCTTACGAAGGATCTGTTCATATCCGAGGGCGTATGTTCTTATTGGCCTTTGCTTGGTACGGACTTCGCTTTGTATTAGCAAAGCCTGTGCGACAATTAATCAGGGCCACTGGGGTCTTTTTCCTCAAGTGGAGAAAGGCTAAGTCCGCTAGTAACTAGTAGTAAAATTTTTATAAAAAGTAAATAATAGTAAATAATTATAAACATATAATAAAGGCATTTCTCAATTAGATGTAGTACAATACTACTAGATAGTCCCGTATGAGACCATCTAATGAGGCCTAGGAGGTTAATCCATGGACAATACAGTATTGCAAGAGAATCTCGACACTATTTTTGAAAAATTCAAAAATATGATTAAGGTTGAGACTGTAGTTGGTGAAGCCGTTCAAATTGGCGACGCTATCCTCGTTCCTTTTGTAGATGTTACCTTTGGTTTTGGTACAGGCACCAATGAAGGTACTGCATCTAATCCAAAAGCATCCTACAGCGGTGGTGGCGGAGGGGCCAAAATGGAACCAACAGCGGTCCTGGTCATTAAAGGCGAACGAATTGAACTCTTCAACATCAAAGGCAGCGCTAAGTACACAGGCTTCGATCGCCTGATTGGTATGGTACCTGACTTGATTCAAAAATTGCGATCTGATAAGTACATTTACTTGAACGATGAGGCCAAATAGGCTTTGTGAGGTCCTTAATTGCCATTTCATAAAGTCTGGGATATAATTGTCATAAGTGATTAATGACGCCTTTTAAGGAGGATATACTATAATGAACTTCAAAAGCAAAGTAGCAACACTTTCTCTTCTTGGTACATTGGCAGCAACTGCTATGGTAGGCGCTAATGGTATTGGTATCATCAACATGGCTGAAGCTATTCATAACTATCCTGGTTATGGTGCTTTGGAACTCAAAATGAAAGCAGTTGACGCTGAATACCAACCTAAATACGAATCCGAAATGAAAGCGATTGAAAAGCTTAACGATCCACAAAAGCAACAAGCTCAATACAATGCTAAAGTGGCTCCTATGATGCAACAATACGAAGAAAAAATTGGTAAACTCCAAGAACCAATGATGAAAGATATCTTCGAACGCGTTGAAGCTGTGCGCGTACAAAAGGGCCTTGATGTAGTTTTGGCAACACCACAAGCTATCGTAGCGCCACTCAAAGCTGACCTCGCTATCGTTACTAAAGACGTAATCGATGGTTACAAAAAATAAGATAAGTTAGCTAGATTTCTTGCTAGTTACATACAAAGAAGACTCCCTTTAAGGGAGTCTTCTTTGTATGTGTATATAATACTAACTAGAGATGTAATTCTCATATATACCTTGTAAAAAGAGCATTGCACCTATGAAAAAGCCCCCAAGTGAACTGGGGGCTTTTATTATTTAGCTTTGATGGCATAGATTGGTTGAGAGCTATCTTGACCTTCTACGATAAATTGGTAGTTGTCAGAAGCTCCATCTACGAAGTATTGGAACCAAGTTTGATAAGCGAGGGCCATAAATTTAGGATCGATACCGGCCTTTTGCCAGTAAGGCATTTGATGTTGGTGATCACCTACCCATTGGTAGACGTCTTGAGTGGCCTCTACCAATTGGTCGCCACCATCACATGGCATACCATTGACATAGAAGTTTTGGAGGAGGTTGTAGATCATTTCTGCATTGTCTTCTGCCATTTGTTCCTTAGCTACAGTGCCACAGGCTTTGCCGTGGGTTGCGAAGGCATCTAGGATAGCCGTTACTGTAGGAAGAGCTTCTTCCCCTTGCGTGGAATCAAGAAGATCTTTGATGAAGGATGCTTCTCGCACGGAGGATACCATGATTTGGTTTTGTAACCAGCCGTGGATATTGCCTTCGTCGATAATCTCTTCAAGAGGAACCTTTGGATCGATAGGAGCTCCGTACGTATCTACAGAAATCTCGTGTAATTCATCAGCAAGATCTCCTATAGCACCGCGAGCTTTCTCGAGGATAAGATTTTCACGGTCCGCAAGTAATTGGATTTTTTTGTAGAGCCAGAAGTGGATTTGACCAAGAAATTCAGACATGTTGTTCTCCTTTGTGAATTGATATTTATATAAGATAAATTCTGATGTAGGATCCTACCTTGGTGTTAGCAATAGACCTTACATAGTAGTGAGTGGACAATTGAAGGGTATATTAACGGGCTGCGTTGAGCTTTTGTAGTAAGCTATCTACATCTTCACCATGGATGTTAGCTGCTTGCCAGAGTGGTTCCATGGTAGAGGATGGGCAACCCAAGCACCCCATGCCAATGGATTGGAGGACTGGGATGCAGTTTGGATAGGTATCTACGATTTCTCGAACGATGGTATTAGCCGTAATGAGGTCGCCTGCTTGCAAGCCTTGGGCTTCATCCAAACCCTGGTTACCTTGGCCAGGAAGGACTACTTGCGGTTCTGCTACTGGTGCCTTATGTTCTGTTGCTGCTGCTATGAGATCACCGATAACGGCTTCTTTGAAAGTTTCTAGGCCGATGCGGTCGATGAATTCACCCATCCGTTCGATTTGAGCATTATCCTTGTAGTAGTTGAAGATGCGGTCTACGAGAGCCAAGACCTGAGCTTCTGTATCTACATGGGCGATGAGGTCTGCAATACGTGGATGAGCACCACCAGATCCTCCAGCATAAACATCCCAGCCTTCTACTTGACCAATAACGCCGATGTCCTTGAGGGCTGCTTCTGTACAGGAGTTAAGGCAACCGGCAACGCCCATTTTTAGTTTGGAAGGTACTTCTAGACCGATGTATTTTTTGTCTAATTGCATACCCAAATGGATGGAGTCTTGTTTGCCACGTTTACAGAAGGTCATGCCAGGGCAGACTTTCACAGACCGGACACGATTGCGGGTGGTTGGGGCTGGTGTCATACCCAACATATCCCACGCCTTGTCTACATCTTCTGCCTTGAGGCCAGTGATCATAATCCGCTGAGCTCCTGTGACTTTCACAGTGGCATGGAAGGTTCTAGCTACTTGGGAAATTTTATCTAACATCTCTGGCTGAATAAAGCCAGCTGGGATGTGTGGAGTAATTGCATAGGTTCGTTGACCATTGCGGATGCGTTGTAAGTTACCTGCTACTTGAGCCATTTAATAATTCCTCTTATATACACTTTATATACATAATTTTATATATACATTATATAGCAAGCAGGCAGGTAATTGTGTGACCCTGGCTACAAAATTTCCTAAACTTAAGGCCTTCTGTGACCAAGGGCCTCATCTGTGTTAGAATGATAACCTAGATTAAGCGAGGTAGTAATGAAATCCTTATATAAAGAAGTGCAAGCAGGGGCCTTTATTAGGAGGCCCAATCGATTTGTGGTTGTCGTTGATTTAGATGGTCAAGAGACAAAGTGTCATCTACCCAATCCGGGGCGCATGTGGGAACTCCTCTATCCAGGGGTAACCATCTATGTGACGCCACACCCGAAAGAGGGGGCGGCTACCCAACACCGGGTGATTGGTATTGAGCGTGATGGTGTCCCCATCATGTTGGACACTAATTATTCTAATGATGTAGCTCAGTATTTAGTGGATCATAAGCTGATTGAAGGCTGGGAGGAATGGTCTGTCTTACGTCGTGAGTATACCGTAGGTAAGAGTCGATTTGATTTACTATTAAGTAATGATCAAGGGCAAAAATTTCTCCTAGAGGTTAAATCCTGTACCCTATTTTCTCAGACGGGGGCCATGTTTCCCGATGCGATAACAGAGCGAGGACGTAAACACCTGATTCACCTCCGTGAATTACAAGAAGAGGGCTATCATACAGGGGTTCTCTTTTTAGTGCAATGGGACCGAGCCCGGTGGTTTTTACCAGACTATCACACGGATTTAGCTTTTGCTCAAACCTTTCAGGAAATTGCGGATTATTTAGATTGGAAGGCCGTATCACTTGCTTGGGATAAGACCTTTACCCTACCTAAGGTCATAGGCCCTTGTCGCTATCCAGCTGATGTCTTAGCTCAAGAAGCCCATGATAGTGGCGTTTATGCCATGGTCTTACAACTAGAAAAGGCCCAAGACTTGGAAATTGGGTCTAAGGGAATCCTACATTTTAAAGAAGGCTATTATATTTATGTTGGGTCCGCTAAGGCCCATTTAAGTAAGCGGCTTGAGCGCCATAAGCGCAAGCGGAAGAAGATGCATTGGCACCTGGATTACCTGCGAGGGTCCTGCCATGTTATTGCAGCCCTTCCTATTCGGACATCTGCTCCTTTAGAGTGCCTATTAGCTAAGGCCGTAGAGGCTGTAGCTGATTGGTTGGTTCCTGGTTTTGGCTGTTCTGACTGTCACTGCCAAAGCCATCTATTCGGCATGGTAGAAAATCCTATTCATTCAAAAGCTTTCATGGATGTCATTGAAGATTTTCGCATGAATCGTTTGGATCAACTCATCGACGAATAAGGGACTATAGTCTAGGTTAGCTTGTCTAATTCATGGATTAGTCATAAGAGCCTATAAATGGTATAATATACGTTGAATCTTATTGTCTGAAGAAATAAATGAGGTGATACTGTGGAAGAACAATCCTGGAGCCATGGTAATATCCAGCCCGTTCAGATCGACAAGGAAATGAAGACTGCCTATATCGATTACGCTATGTCCGTAATCGTTATGCGTGCTTTGCCTGACGTTCGTGACGGATTGAAACCAGTTCATCGCCGTATCTTGTACTCCATGCAAGAAACTGGCATGACTCCTAATAAACCATATAAGAAATCTGCCCGCCTTGTTGGTGACGTACTCGGTAAGTACCATCCACATGGTGATAGCTCTGTATATTACGCTACTGTTCGGTTGGCGCAAGATTTTAATACTCGTTATCTCTTGGTTGATGGCCATGGTAACTTTGGGTCCATTGACGGCGATAGCGCGGCTGCTATGCGGTACACAGAAGTGCGCATGGAAAAAATTACGCAAGAAATGTTGGCTGATATCGATAAAGAAACAGTTGACTTCATGCCTAACTATGATGAGTCCTTGCAAGAACCTACCGTATTGCCAGCTAAAATCCCAAATCTCTTGATTAACGGGTCTTCCGGTATCGCCGTAGGTATGGCGACAAACATTCCTCCACATAACCTTAATGAAGTGGCGGATGGAATTATCACTTTGATCGACAACCCAGATTGCACTACAGAAGACTTGATGCAACATATCAAGGGGCCTGACTTCCCAACAGGGGCATTGATTTTAGGTCGCGATGGTATCCGTAAGGCTTATGAAACAGGCCGCGGTTCCATTAAAATGCGGGCCAAGGCAACTATCGAAGAAATGGCTAAGGGCAAACACAAGATTGTGGTTACGGAAATCCCTTACCAAGTTAATAAGGCTCGGGTTATTGAAACCATTGCAGCCTTGTCTCGGGATAAGATCATCGATGGTATCACAGCTCTCCGCGATGAATCTGACCGCAAGGGCCTTCGTATCGTTGTAGAATTGCGGGCTGATGTACAACCGGATATCGTTCTTAATAAGTTGTACAAGCACACACAATTACAAGATTCCTTTGGGGTTATTATGTTGGCCCTCGTAGACGGTCACCCACGAATCTTGTCTTTGAAAGAAGTGTTAAACCACTATTTGACACACCGTTTGGGTGTCATCGTGCGCCGGACTCAATTCGAATTGAACAAGGCTGAAGCCCGTGCTCATATCTTGGAAGGCTTGTTGATAGCTCTCGATCATATTGATGAGGTAATTGCTACCATTCGTTCTTCCGCTACGGATGAAGTTGCGAAGAAGGCTTTGATTGAAAAATTCGGACTTTCCGAAAAACAAGCAGTTGCCATCTTGGATATGCGTCTTCGCCGTCTCACTGGCTTGGAACGCGAAAAGATTGAAGATGAGTATAAGGAATTGCAAGCATTGATTGCAGACCTTAAGGCCATCTTGGCTAGCGAAGACCGTCAACGGACTATCGTAAAAGAAGAATTGGACGATATGAAAAAACGCTACGGTGATAAACGCCGCAGTGAAATCACTATCGATACATCCGACCTCGATGTGGAAGACCTTATCGCTGATGAAGAAATGGTCATCACATTGACCAAACAAGGTTATATTAAACGCATTAATGCTAACGTATACCGTAACCAACATAAGGGTGGGGTTGGCGTAGTAGGCATTAAGACCAAGGAAGACGATTATGTAAACCAAATTATGCATGTTCGTACCCATAATACCTTGCTCTTCTTCACCTCTGATGGTCGTTGCTACCGCTTGAAAGCGTATGAAATTCCAGAAGCTTCTAGCCGTAACTCCCGTGGTACTGCTATGGTTAACGTATTACCACTCAATGTAGGTGAACAAGTAACTACCATGATTGATTTGGAAAAGATTCAATCTGACGTGAACCTCTTCCTTGTTACTAAGTTTGGTGTGGTAAAACGGACTAATATCGAGGAATTCCGCAATATTCGCCGGTCTGGCCTTAATGCTATCAACCTAGATGAAGGAGATCGTCTCATTTCTGTGAATATCACAAATGGTGGCCAGGATATTCTCATCGGTACAAAGAAAGGGATTGCTATTCGCTTTAGTGAAGAAGATGCACGTCTCATGAAGCGGGCTGCCCATGGTGTACGAGGGATCAAACTCAACACTGGAGATATCGTTGTAGGTGCTGGTGTTTTGGATTCTGACGAAAGCGAATGTCAAGTATTTACTATTTCTGAAGAAGGCTTTGGTAAACGTAATGAAGCAGAGGCTTATACCTTGCAAAAACGCGGTGGTAAGGGGTCTAAAAACTTCAAGATTACCAATAAAACAGGGGATGTAGTAGCTGTAGAAGTTGTTCGAGATGACGATGAAATCATGTTAATTTCTGAACAAGGCAAGATTATCCGCTTTAACATGAATGACATCGCTGTTAAGAAGGGCAAAGCCATTTCCGGTGTAAAAACACAAAACTTAGATACTGGTGATAAGGTTGCATCCATTGCTGTGGTGTCAGCTTCTGAAATGGAAGAAGAAGCTAAGTAACGCGTTTTCCCGTAAGCTAATTACATGATTAATAGCCTCCTGATCTGTATAGTCGCAGATTAGGAGGCTATATTTATATCCAATTTTTGTATCTTCTAATATATAAAAAGTAATTTTAATTTGGAAAAGAATAGTAGTTAATAATAAAAATTATGACCTGGTACCTACTAGATATAGTAGGTAGACAAAAGTTCAAAGATGATGAGTTATAAATGAGTGAAAAAGTCAGTAAAATACTGAATTTAGGGCTTGTCAAAGATATTGATCTAGCATATAATAATGTCACGGCTCGAGAGAGCCTATTAATTTTGTCTTAACTATATGGTAAAGACAAAATCAATTAGAAAAAGATTATAAATAATGATTGACATTTTGTTGTCAAAATGTTATTATAATCAAGTCGCCAGTCGACAACGAATGTTGAAAGCTGGTGCAGATCTTTGAAAACTGAACAATGTAAGGTAACCAATTCTTAGGAATTGGACATAAGCCAGAGTGCGGGTTTTCATTCAATGAAAACCAAACCAAAATTCAAGTTGCTAAGGCAACGACAACAAAAATGAGCTAGCAAATAGCTTCAAGTTATCTTGGAGAGTTTGATCCTGGCTCAGGACGAACGCTGGCGGCGTGCTTAACACATGCAAGTCGAACGGACTGACATGGAAGCTTGCTTCTATGAAGGTTAGTGGCGAACGGGTGAGTAACGCGTAATCAACCTGCCCATCAGAGGGGGACAACAGTTGGAAACGACTGCTAATACCGCATACGATCCAATCCCGGCATCGGGACTGGATGAAAGGTGGCCTCTATTTATAAGCTATCACTGAAGGAGGGGATTGCGTCTGATTAGCTAGTTGGAGGGGTAACGGCCCACCAAGGCGATGATCAGTAGCCGGTCTGAGAGGATGAACGGCCACATTGGGACTGAGACACGGCCCAAACTCCTACGGGAGGCAGCAGTGGGGAATCTTCCGCAATGGACGAAAGTCTGACGGAGCAACGCCGCGTGAGTGATGACGGCCTTCGGGTTGTAAAGCTCTGTTAATCGGGACGAATGGTTCTTGTGCGAATAGTGCGAGGATTTGACGGTACCGGAATAGAAAGCCACGGCTAACTACGTGCCAGCAGCCGCGGTAATACGTAGGTGGCAAGCGTTGTCCGGAATTATTGGGCGTAAAGCGCGCGCAGGCGGATTGGTCAGTCTGTCTTAAAAGTTCGGGGCTTAACCCCGTGATGGGATGGAAACTGCCAATCTAGAGTATCGGAGGGGAAAGTGGAATTCCTAGTGTAGCGGTGAAATGCGTAGATATTAGGAGGAACACCAGTGGCGAAGGCGACTTTCTGGACGATCACTGACGCTGAGGCGCGAAAGCCAGGGGAGCGAACGGGATTAGATACCCCGGTAGTCCTGGCCGTAAACGATGGGTACTAGGTGTAGGAGGTATCGACCCCTTCTGTGCCGGAGTTAACGCAATAAGTACCCCGCCTGGGGAGTACGACCGCAAGGTTGAAACTCAAAGGAATTGACGGGGGCCCG